>OFHG01000065.1_pt1 | contig 47819 bp, 42 predicted proteins | sample 1521931 | NCBI WGS metagenome assembly OFHG01 (sample SAMEA2468438, study PRJEB22500) | soil metagenome | biome: Glassland; feature: Farmland; material: Clay | place: Australia | collected 2013-01-31 | depth 0.55 m
CGGAAGGTTCGCGTCGGCCCTGTTCCCAATCTTGCAGTGTGCGTACTGAAACACCCAGCAAGGCGGCAAATTGCGATTGTGACAGCCCGACCTTGAGGCGCGCTTCGGCGACCGGCGATACGTCGATCTTGTGGACGCGCCCGGCACGTCCGGTCTTCATCTCACGAACGCTTTGCAAAAGTTCAGCGCCGATATCGCGCTTGGCATCGCGGGCACGCAGTTGCTTTTCAGTCATCTTGGCCACGATCGATTTCCTCCTTAATGGCCTTGAGCAAATGGGCGGGAACGTTTTCGCGCACACCCTTGCCGTAGATCAACAGCAACCAAATCAGGCCATCGGATAACACGTTGTAATAGATCACCCGGACACCGCCGCGCTTACCCGTACCGGCGCGGGACCAGCGGACCTTGCGGCAGCCGCCGGACCCGGGAATGACAACGCCCGCCTCCGGGTACTCCGCAATCCAGGCGACAAATGCGCCGCGCTCTTCCTCCGTCCAATAGTCGGCGGCATAGCGGCTGAATAATTCCGTTTCGGCCACGGTAAGCATGCCGAAAATATACGGCAATGCCGTATATTTGTCAACACGAGGAGCCGCTTCGATTCAACGAGGGAGGTGTTTCCCGGACAGCATTGAGGGCGGAAACGTGAGGGTCTGGCCAATCGTCATCACATCCTCACCCAAGCCGCGCCGCCTCTGCGGCAACATGCCCCGCCAGCGCCGTGACAAACGTCTTGAGATCCGTCATGGACGAAAGCGCTGAGAACTTCCCCGAACTCCGGGGTTAAGTCTTGACATGCTACATCCGAAAAAACCGAGGGCGTACCACGGATTCCCAGGCAAGACTACTATACTCAAACACCGATTCTAAGCAGCGAGTTCACGCAATACATCGGGCCGTTTTATGGCGATAGCGATGAGGGTCCTCGCGGCACCGGAAGGTTCGCGTCGGCCCTGTTCCCAATCTTGCAGTGTGCGTACTGAAACACCCAGCAAGGCGGCAAATTGCGATTGTGACAGCCCGACCTTGAGGCGCGCTTCGGCGACCGGCGATACGTCGATTTTGTGGACGCGCCCGGCACGTCCGGTCTTCATCTCACGAACGCTTTGCAAAAGTTCAGCGCCGATATCGCGCTTGGCTCACGCCTGCTCCTCTCCTTCACCCTTGCTGCTGCGTCGGGTCTTCTTCGTCGGCTGTTTCCGCTCGGTCCCAAGCATTTTCGCCGAAGCCTTCAAGTCCTCCACATACCGCGCTTCGGCCTCGGTTTCCGCCGCGAGGCGACGACGCTCGGCGAAGGCGTCGTATTGGCCTTCCGCCCACGTCAACGCATCCTCGCGACTGATCCGGCCTGCGCCGGCGAGTACCGGCAGTTCGGTGTCGTGCAGGAATTTGTCCAGAAAGGCCTCCCAATCGCCCATGCTGATGTCCTGGCGACGCTGGGCGCGGAACTCGGCCTGGTCGAGGAACATGACGGTGATGCGGTTGAGGGTGTCGATCTCCCGGTCGTCGAGGTAGTTCTTGGCGGTGCCGACGTCGCGCTTGAGCACTTGGCCGCTCTTCCAGTTGGTCGCGCCCATGTTGGGTTTGTCCGCATCGGCGCGCTGGCGGATGATCTCGGCGGCGGTCAGGCCGGTGGCGGCGTAGTGCATCTTATTCTGCACGGTGGCGAAGAAGCGCTGGGTTTCGGATTCGCCTTCACGGTAGTCGGCGGCAAGCGCGAAGATGTCGCGGATGCGCTGGTAGACCCGGGCCTCGCTGGCGCGTATTTCCCGGATGCGCGCCAACAGTTCGTCGAAATAGTCGACCGGGCCGGCCGCGCCTTTGAGCCGCTCATCGTCCAGGGTAAAGCCCTTGACGAGATATTCGCCGAGGCGTGCGGTGGCCCACTGGCGGAACTGGGTGCCGCGGGCGGAGCGCACGCGGTAGCCGACGGCGAGGATCATCTCCAGATTGTAATGGTCGACGAGGCGCTCAACCTGCCGTTTGCCCTCGGTTTGAACTATTCGATATCTTCGAATAGTTGCCTCCGGCGACAGCTCGTTGTCTTCGTATATCCCTTTTATGTGGTGATTGATCGTGTTGACGCCGACCTGGTATAGCTCGGCCAGAAGCTTTTGCGTCAGCCAGACGGTTTCCCCTTCCAGCAGGACGCGGATGGGCGAGGCGCCTTCGTCGGCGCGGTAGATCAGCAAACTTCCTCCGGGGTTGTCTTTCGGTTGCCCGCTCATGCGATCAATCTTACGGAGCCGCAGTAACTACGTGACCCGCCTTGAGGTAGGTGTGTTTTAACGCCTCGCTGACCGTCAATGGCTCCGTTGCCTCCGAGGGCCGATTGCTCTTCGCGGGTCAGCCCGTACAGCCGGAAGGTGGCGCGGTTGCAGGCGGCGATGTCGCGTTGGGTAGCGGCTTCGATTAGTTCCGCGCGCAAGAGATCGGGTACGTTGCGCCATTCGGGAATGCGCAGGCGGCGCAGGTATTGGGCCTGGAAACGCAGGTAGCCGCCGCGCATCTTCGTGGAGTAGGTTGCCATGAACAGGCGGGTGACTTCGGAGAGGAGCACCGCCTGCAAGGCGCGCAGGTCCCAGGCTTCGGAGGTCACGTAATAGAGGTTGTGGTGTGGGTAGAGTTCGCCGGGCTCATAGACGATGTGCGCCGCGCCCTTGATGTCGGGGATCAGGAGCTTCGGTTTGCGGGCGAGGGCCGGGAAGATGCGGTCGATGGTGCGATACCAACCGGCCGGAGACTTTTTTGCGCAGTGGCGGGCGGCGATGACCTCTTGGCGCGCTTCGAGGTAGCGACGCAATCGGGGGTAGTCGTCGAGATCGACCAGCCCGCCTTCATCGGCGAACGGGTTGATGACACCCTGGCCGCGCCAGTGGACTTCGCCGCTCTGGATGTCGCGCGTGGTGGCAAGCGGGAGCTTGCGATCCGGTTCCACGTCGAGGGCTTCGAAGTCGCCGATGAAGGCCTTGTCGGCCCCGGTGGCGACACCGATGCCGATCTTGCAGCCTGCCTCTTCGAGGGTTGGGTAAGCCTGCTCCAGGCGGCGGATGAGGGCCATCTGGTCCGATGATTCGAGCAGCCAGGGTTCGTCGCCCTGGGCCACGCAGGCGAGTTCGCGCACCTGGCCGTTCGCGGGCAACGCCTCCGCCGTCAACTCCTTCGCCAGCGCGGTGAGCGCGGCGGTGTCGATGGGCGGGCGATGGGCGATGCGGGTGGTTCCGGTCGCTTCCCGGCCGATGACGGTGATGGCCGGATAGGCGATCACGTCGCTGTGGAAGGCCGGGGTGTCCACCATGTCCACGTAGACCTTGAGGTGGAAGCGGCTGGCGACCAGTTCGCGGAGCGGACCGCCGTAGCGGTTTTTCATCCAGCGATCGGCACAGATGAAACCCAGGTTGCCCTTCTCGGCGAGCAGCGACAGGGAGCGTTCGATGAAGGGAACGTAGAGATCGGCCCGGTCATAAAGGGTCGGGTAGCGGCTGCGGTATTCGGCCAGCAAAGGCGCGGGAATCAACTCCTGGCGCACATAGGGCGGGTTGCCGGCGATCACGTCGAAGGCGCCCTCCAGGGGCACGAGCAGGAAGTCATCTTGTACCAGCCAGCGATCGGCGAGGGTCACGGCGGCGCGGGCGGCGATGCCTTCGCGTCGGAGCAGCTGGATGAGCGCGTCGCGGGTGGCGGCAAAGGTGTCGCGATGGAGTTCGACGGCGCGCACCGCGTTGCCGAGTTGGTCTACGACAGCTTGGCCATCGGATGCGCGCCATGCGGCAAGCAGACGACGAACCGCGGCGAGGAGAAACTCGCCGCCACCGAAGGAGGGTTCGAGAAAACGCAGCCGGTGAAGCGGCCGGTCGGCGGTGTAGCCGGCGAGGTCGAGAATGAAGTCCACCACCTCGGCGCGGGTGAAGATCGCTCCGCGGGCCTCGATGCCGCTTTGACTCGCCAGTGCCTCCACGGCAGCAGCGACCGTCGGCGATGCCCGGCCGGGCTGCGAGAAGATATCGAGGCGAAGCTGGGATGATACCAAGAGACGCAACTCCTTGTATTTTCTCGGAAGTCGGTTGGGGACAACCGCATCACTATACCCATCCCACGGGAAGGACGGTAGGCCCTGCCCCTCTTCGCCCGCTGCGGAGCGCGCGAGGTCAGATATCCTTATTGCCTTTCCTTGAACTAATCGTGAGAAAACCGGGAACGTACCACTGATTTCCGGGCTAAATACCTGTACTCAAACACCGCTTCTAAGCAGCGAGTTCACGCAACACATCGGGCCGTTTTTTGGCGATAGCGATGAGGGTCTTCGCGGCACCGGAAGGTTCGCGCCGGCCCTGCTCCCAATCTTGCAGTGTGCGTACTGAAACACCCAGCAAGGCGGCAAATTGCGATTGTGACAGCCCAACCTTGAGGCGCGCTTCGGCGACCGGCGATACGTCGATACGGTTACGCCTTGTTGTAGATCTGCGCACCGGAGCGCTTGAACTCCACCGCCTTCTCTTCCATCCCCTTTTGCAGCGCGGTCTCTTCGGCGAGGCCCTGCTTGGCCGCATATTCGCGCACGTCCTGGGTGATCCGCATCGAACAGAAGTGCGGACCGCACATGGAACAGAAGTGGGCCACCTTGGCCGACTCCTTGGGCAGGGTCGCGTCGTGGTACTCCTCGGCCCGCTCGGGATCGAGACCGAGGGCGAACTGGTCGGCCCAGCGGAACTCGAAGCGCGCCTTGGACATGGCGTTATCCTGCAACTGGGCGCCTGGGAATCCCTTGGCCAGGTCGGCGGCGTGGGCGGCGATCTTGTAGGTGATGATCCCTTCGCGCACGTCCTCCTTGTCGGGCAGGCCGAGGTGCTCCTTCGGCGTGACGTAGCAGAGCATGGCGGTGCCGTACCAGCCGATCTGCGCGGCGCCGATGCCGGAGGTGATGTGATCGTAGCCGGGGGCGATGTCGGTGACCAGCGGGCCGAGCGTATAGAACGGCGCTTCGAAGCAGTCGCTCAGCTCCTTGTCCATGTTCTCCTTGATCATCTGCATCGGCACGTGGCCGGGGCCTTCGATCATCACCTGCACGTCGTGCTGCCACGCGATCTTGGTCAGCTCACCCAACGTTTCCAGTTCGGCGAACTGCGCGGCGTCGTTGGCGTCGGCCAGCGAACCGGGACGCAGGCCGTCACCCAACGAGAAGCCGACGTCGTAGGCCTTCATGATCTCGCACAGCTCTTCGAAATTGGTATAGAGGAAGTTCTCCTGGTGGTGCGCCAGGCACCACTTGGCGAGGATCGACCCGCCGCGCGAGACGATGCCGGTGATGCGCTCGGCGGTGAGCGGCACGTAGCGCAGCAGCACGCCGGCATGGATGGTGAAGTAGTCGACGCCCTGCTCGGCCTGTTCGATCAAGGTGTCGCGCATGATCGCCCAGGTCAGCTCCTCGGCCTTGCCGTCCACCTTCTCCAGCGCCTGGTAGATGGGCACGGTGCCGATAGGCATCGGCGCGTTGCGCAAGATCCACTCGCGGGTCTCGTGGATGTTCTTGCCGGTGGAGAGGTCCATCAGGGTGTCGCCGCCCCAGCGCGCGGACCACGCCATCTTCTCCACCTCTTCCTCGATGGACGAGGTGACGGCGGAGTTGCCGATGTTGGTGTTGATCTTGGTGCGGAAGTTGCGGCCGATAATCATCGGCTCCAGTTCCGGGTGGTTGATGTTGCACGGGATCACGGCGCGGCCCGCAGCCACCTCGCTGCGCACGAACTCGGGAGTGACCTCGTCGGGAATGTTGGCGCCCCAGGCGTGACCCTGGTGCTGACGCAGCAGCTTGGCGTAACGCGCATCGCGGCGCAGCTCATCCAGGCGCAGGTTCTCGCGGATGGCGATGTACTCCATCTCCGGCGTGATCAGCCCGGCGCGGGCGTAGTGCATCTGGGTGACATTCTTGCCGGCCTTGGCGCGGCGCGGCCGGCGGATGTGCTCGAAGCGCAGGTGCGCCAGTGCGGGGTCGTCCTGGCGCTGGCGGCCGAATTCGGAGCTGGGTCCGGCCAGCAGTTCGGTATCGCCGCGTTCTTCGAGCCACGGCTCGCGCATCGGCGCCAAGCCTTTGAGAAGGTCGACGCGGGCGTCCGGTTCGGTGTAGGGGCCGGAGGTGTCGTAGACCGGGATCGGGGGATTCTCCTCGGCGCCGAACATCATCGGGGTGTCGTCCTGGACCACCTCGCGCATACCCACGCGCAGGTCCGGGCGCGAGCCTTCGATGTAAATCTTGCGTGACTTGGGAAACGGCTTGGTCACCGCCTCGGAAAGCTGGGCGGTTTTCTTGAGGAACTCGTCAGGAATGGCGCTCATGGGCGGCTCCTAGTAGCGGTGTGCGACAGGAAAAGGAGCGCCGGAGGCACCGCTTCCCTACGCCGGCACGACCCGGATCAGGTTCAAGGGTATGTCTCAGCAACGGCCGCGGCCGCCGCACCCCTAGCAGTAGATGGGTAAAGGTATATGAAAGGTATCCCAGTTGCAAGGTAAGTCTTTGGCGCGGTTGGCATATTCGCTACAAAACATGACATTTCTTTGCGCCTTGCGCGCTTGTTCATGGGTTATAAAAGGGGTAGGCTTCGCTGACCAAGCGGTCAGCAGCGGTATTTATAGGCATTCCGGCGGCAGCAACAAGCATCAGAGGCAGAGAAACCCCCATGGCCGATATGAATTTCGAGCAGGCGCGCCACAATATGGTCGAACAGCAGATCCGCACCTGGGCGGTGCTGGACCAGCAGGTGCTCGACGTGGTGATGCGCACGCCGCGCGAAGAGTTCGCGCCGCCGCAGTACCGCAGCCTCGCCTTCACCGACATGGAGATCCCGCTGGGCTACGGTCAGGCAATGATGCCGCCGCGGGTCGAGGCCCGTATCGTACAGACGCTGGCGGTGCGGCCGGAAGACACCGTGCTGGAGATCGGCACCGGCAGCGGCTATCTGGCCGCGCTGCTGGCGCGGCTGGCGCGCCACGTCTACAGCGTCGAGATCTATCCGGAACTTAAGAACACCGCCGAGCGGCGCCTGGCGGCCCACGGCATCGATAATGTCACCGTGGAGCTGGGCGACGCCGCCAACGGCTGGCCGCAGCACGGCGACTACGACGTCATCGCGGTCACCGGTTCGATGCCGGTATTGCCGCCGGCGCTGCAACAGAGCCTCAAGCCGGGCGGACGCCTGTTCGTCGTCGTCGGCGACGCCCCGGCGATGGAGGCGCTGTTGATCACCCGCGTCGGCGCCAACGAATTCAGCTGCGAGAGTTTGTTCGAGACCGTTGTCACGCCGCTGGTGAATGCGCCGCAGCCGCAACGATTCGCACTGTAGTGCGCACAACCCGCGCAACCGGCTGCGCCAGGCGGCGTGCAATCCGCTATTTTTAGTGAGGTCCGGGATGGCGGGAACGAAAAATCAGAACGGCGCTCTTCGGGCTGCTTGATCCCCTCGTTCCACGTCACCATCATATTGGCATTTCCCAATACATCATTAGTGAACCGACAATTAAGGGATAACCTAGCAATGGCTAACTCCGTAGCGCGAATACTCGCCATCGCACTGCTGCTTGGCGGCAGCGCGGCAGTCCATGCCGAAAATCTGCAAGACGTCTACAACCGCGCACTCCAGAGCGATCCGCAGCTGCGCGCCGCCGAGCAGGCGCACCTGGCAGCCCTTCAGGCCAAACCGCTGAGCCACGCCGGACTGCTGCCCCAACTCAATTTCACGGCGCAGACGCAGTGGAACGATGAGGACATCAAGAAAAGCAGCAATCCCGGTTTCTATGTGCCCGGAACCAAACAGTACAACTCCTCCAGTTATTCGCTGAACCTGACACAGGTAATTTACAACCACGCAACCTTCGTCAAGCTGAAGCAGGCCGACGCCTCCATCGCGCAGGCCGACGCCCAGTACGGCAGCGCCCAGCAGGATCTGATCGTGCGTACCGCACAGGCCTACTTCAACCTGCTGGCGGCCCAGGACAGACTGGATTTCGCCCAGGCCGAGAAGAGCGCCATCGCGCAGCAGCTGAAACAGGCGCAGGCACAATTCCAGGTGGGCCTCTCCGCCATCACCAACGTGCGCGAGGCGCAGGCCGGCTACGACGGCGCCGTGGCCCAGGAGATCGTGGCCAAAAACCAGGTCGACACTGCGCGCGAAGCGCTGCGCGAGATCACCGGCCAGACCGACCGCGACCTCGCCGTCGTGCCGGACAATATCCCGCTGGTGAGTCCCATCCCCGACAACATCGATAAATGGGTCAGCACCGCCTTGCAGCAAAACCTGCAGCTGCTGGCCGCCGAAGCGGCCACCAACGTGGCACAGCAACAGATGAATCTGGCGGAGGCCGGCCACTACCCGACCCTCGGCATCGTCGGCAGCCACAACTATTCCGATACCCTACATTCGCCGGGCGTCGGTCTGCAAACCGACAGCAATGTACTCGCCCTGCAGCTGAACGTGCCGCTGTACTCCGGCGGCGCAGTCAGCGCCCAGGCACGCCAGAGCACTTATCTCTACTCCCAGGCCCAGGACAGCGAAGACCAGACACGGCGCGCAGTGGTGCGTTCCGCCCGCGACGCGTTCATGGGCGTAACCGCCGGCATCAGCACGGTGCAGGCACGCAAACAGGCGCTGATCTCCGCCCAGACTGCACTCGAAGCGACCCAGGCAGGCTTCAAGGTGGGCACCCGCACCGCGCTGGACGTGCTCAACGCGCAGCAGACGCTGTTCGGCGCACAGCGTGACTACGCCCAGTCGCGCTACGACTACATCATGGCGACGCTGACACTGAAGCAGGCCGCGGGCATCCTGTCGGCGGCCGACGTGACGCAGATCAACAGTTGGCTGCACTAAGGCGCTTGGCGTGAGCCCGTCGCAGCTATGCAGTGCGGATACCAGTCAGCTGGTCGTTATCGACGTGCAGACACGGCTGGCGGGCGCGATGCCCGCCGCGGCACGCGAGCGCGTGCTGAAGAACAGCGCCGTCCTGTTACAGGCCGCCGCGCTGCTGCAGGTCCCCGCCATCGCCACCGAGCAGTATCCCAAAGGACTGGGCGCCACCGAAGAGACACTGGCGAACCACTTCGCCGATCGCGTGGACGTGGTGAGCAAGACCTGCTTCGCCTGTAGCGGCGCCGAAGGATTCAACCGGATACTGGAGGCCGGCCAGGGGCGCCACCAGACGATTATCGCCGGCATGGAATCGCATGTCTGCGTGCTGCAATCGGCGCTGGAGTTGCAGGCCCGCGGCTACCGGGCCTTCGTGGTGGAGGATGCGGTCTGTTCGCGCAGCGAGGCCAATCACCTCAACGCCATGGCACGCCTGCGCCAGGCCGGTATCGCAGTCACCAACACCGAATCGGTACTGTTCGAATGGCTGCGCGACGCGAGCCATCCGCAGTTCAAGGCAATCTCCGCTCTGATCAAATAACAGGACTCGTCGGCAGAATTTGCGCGCCGTTGCCGTCGGCCCGATAGAGCGTAGCGACATCGAACGGAGCTTGCCGGACACCGCTGCGCTAAGTCCGGCCTACCTTGCTATTCAACAAAACGGGTCCGCAATTGAATGCCCATAGACGAAAATAAAACGACCGGATTGGACTTATCCTTATCGGCATGGATTTGCGTTCATTTGCGAACCCGCGGATTCTTGCCGATAGCCCACATATCCTCTGCGACCTCTGCCTCTGCGCGGTGAAAATAGGATTCCTGACATGAGCCAGTCCCCCTTTCCCGAAGCCGCCCCCGATTTCAGCGACCCGCTGGGGCTGCTGCGCGCCTGCCACGGCCGCATCGAACAGCACTGCGCGACCCTGCGCAAGCTGGTGCCGCATCTGCGCGAGCAGGGGCTCGACGACGAGGCGCGCAATGCGATGCGCAACATCCACCGCTACTTCACCAGCGCCGGCCAGTTGCACCACCAGGACGAGGAACAGGACCTGTTTCCGCGCTTGGCGCGCCAGTCGCTGAAACTGGCCGACCTGATCCACGGCCTGCGCCAGGACCACGAGAAGATGGAGGCGCTGTGGAAACAGCTCGAACCGCTGCTCGCCCGCCCCGATCACATCGACGACAAAGAAGCGTTCGCCGCGCTGGTCGACGCGTTCACCGCCCTCTACCATGCGCATATCGCGCGCGAAAACGAGGAGCTGCTGGAGCTGGCGCACCACATTTTCAGCGGCGACGAGTTGAAGAAGCTCGGCAACCGCATGGCCGAACGGCGTGGCGTCCGCATCAATCCTTTGTGAGGGTTCGGGTCGCTAACATGGCATAATGGCGCGGCTTGCATCGCACGCCGCTGACCATGAACCAGGACGACAACCGCTTCCATCCCGGCCGCTTTCTTGCCCCGCGCCACTGGCCCACGTGGCTCGGCCTGGGGCTGCTGCGCCTGTGCGCGCTGTTGCCCTATCCGCTGCTGCTGCTGCTGGGCGACGCCGTCGGCCTGCTGATGTACGCGCTGGTGGCGCCGCGGCGCCACGTGGCGCGCACCAACATCCGCCGCTGCTTTCCCGAACTGGACGCCGCGGCACGCGAACGTCTGGTGCGCGCCACCTTCCGCTCCGCGGCCATCTCCATCTTCGAAAACGCCATTTCGTGGTGGGGCAGCGACCGGCGCATGCGCCGCCTCTACCGCATCGAGGGACTGGAGCACTACGAAGCGGCGCGCGCACGGGGCAAGGGGATCATCCTGCTCGGCGGCCACTACACCACCCTGGAGATCAGCGGCCGTTTCCTCGCCTACCATGTGGCGGGCCTGCAACCGATCTACAAGCGCGCCCACAACCCGCTCTACGAGGCGCTGATGTCGGCCATGCGCAAGCGGCTGTTCGACGACCTGCTGCTCAACACCGACATGCGCACCATCGTGCGCAACGTGAAGGCAGGCAAGGTGGTGTGGTACGCGCCGGACCAGGACTTCGGCCGCGAACGCTCGGTGTTCGCGCCGTTCATGGGGGTGGCCACCGCCACCCTCACCACCACCGCGCGGCTGGCCCGGCTCACCGGCGCGCCGGTGGTCCCCTACTATTCGGAGCGCCTGCCCGGTGCCCAAGGCTATTTGATCCGGCTGCTGCCGCCGCTGGAAAATTTCCCCAGCGGCGACGACGTGGCCGACGCCACCCTGGCCAATGCCGTGCTGGAACGGCAGGTACGTGCGGCGCCGGCACAATATCTGTGGATCCACCGCCGCTTCAAGACCCGGCCGGAAGGCGAACCCGACCTGTACCGGCGCCGCTGATCGTGGAACCGCGCCGCACACCCCGCCCCCACCCGAGCTACCGGCTGCTGTTGGCGCTGCTCGCTCCGCTGCTGCTCGGCTACACCGCGTGGCAGGCATTGCGCGAGCGCTCGCTGCGTTACCTGCGCGAACGCTGCGGTTTCTTTCGCCCGGCAGCGGCGCAACGGCCGCTATGGCTGCATGCCGCCTCGGTGGGCGAACTCAATGCGGCGCTGCCGCTGATCGCAGCGCTGCTGGACAAGACGCCGGCGCCAGCGCTGCTGGTGACGACCGCCACCCCCAGCAGCGCCCGGCTGGCCGCGCACAAACTGCCGCCGCAGGTTTCCCATGCCTTCCTGCCGCTGGACTTCGCGGGTGCGATCGAGCGCTTCCTCGCGCACTTCACGCCCCGCTGCGCCGTGGTGATGGAGACCGAACTGTGGCCCAACCTGTTCGCCGCCTGCGCGCGCCGCGCCATCCCGCTGTGCATCGTCAACGGCCGGCTGTCCGGGCGCACGCTGCACGCACCCGCCTGGCTGCGGCACCGCTACCGCGACGCCCTGGTCGATGTCGGCGCGATCCTCGCCCGCTCCGAGGCGGACCGCGACGGCTTCCTCGCGCTGGGGGCCGTAGCGGAACGGGTGCAGGTGATCGGCAACATCAAGTTCAGCGCGGCGCTCGGCGCCAGCGCAGATGCCGCGGCGCTGCCGCGCCCCTATGTGCTGGCGGCGTCGACCCGCGACGGCGAGGAGTCGTTGCTGCTCCAGGCGTGGCAGGCGACGGAACACGGCGACCGGCTGCTGGTGATCGTGCCGCGCCATCCCAAGCGGCTGGCGCAGATACTCAGGTCACTGCCGCTGCCGCGGGCGCAGATCGCCGTGCGCAGTGCCGACGAGCGGATCACCGGGCAAACGGCGGTCTATGTCGCCGATACCTTCGGCGAACTGGCGGCCTTCATCGCCGGTGCCGAACTGGTGTTCGTGGGCGGGTCGCTGGTCCCTAGAGGCGGGCAAAACGTGCTGGAGCCGGCGGCACTGGGCAAGGCCATCGTATTCGGGCCGCACATGGAGAACTTCGCCGACGAGGCGCGCCTGCTGCTGGCACACGATGGGGCGTTCCAGGTGGGCAATGCGTTGGCGCTGGCCACCGCCCTGACGGCGCTGCTGCAAGCGCCGCAGCGCTGCGCGCAACTCGGCGCCAACGCGAAACAGGTGGTGGAGAGCCGGCGCGATACGGCGCAGCGCTATGCGGAGGCCGTCAGCGCACTGTGCGGACCGTAGCCCGCCAGCAGCGCCTGCCAATCCTCTTCGCGAAAGGCAAAATCGATGGCGTCGTTGTAAAGTTTGCGCAACGAGCGCAACAACCGTTCGAGATTACGCCGCCGCCAGGCGCCGTCGGCCCGCAACCTTCCGCGATCGAAGTCGATGAGAAACACCTCGTCACCGCTCAGCAGGATGTTGTGGGCGTTGAGATCGGCGTGATACAGCCCCGCGTCGTGAAACCGGCGCAGACAGTGGCCGATGGCCTGCCACTGCGCCACATCCAACGCGTTGCCGGCCAACGCCTGGGCCAGCGAACGCGCCGCCGGAATACGCAGGGTGATGAGGTCCGCGCGGTACCAGAGGCCATGGTGCTCCACCCGCGCCGCCACCGGACGCGGCACCGGCAGTCCGCGGACATACAATTCGGCGGTGAGATGCCATTCGCGCCAGGCGCGGGTACGCTGCAGTCCGGTCCACAGGTAATGGTCGCGGATGAAGCGCCCCGGTAGCCCGCCGCGGCGGTAGTGGCGCAACACATACTCGTGCGCGCCGTCGCGCAGGAACACCGCCTCGCCACGACCGCGGGCGCCGCCGCTGAGCTGGCCGCGCCGCGCCCAGGCGGAGGCATCGAACAACTCCGGCTCCGCTTGGACCGGGAGTTCCGCATCATATAGGATGTGGCTTTCGCCGCTCTGGGTTTGAATGGGTTTCATGCCTCAACTACCGCTTACCGCGCCGCCGCAAAGTCTCTGTATCCTGCGCCTGTCGGCCATCGGCGACATCAGCCACACCCTGCCGGTGGTGCGCACCCTGCAGGCACGCTGGCCGCAGACGCGGTTCACCTGGATCATCGGCAGGACCGAATACGGACTGGTCGGCGACATTCCGGGCATCGACTTTATCATCTTTGACAAGGCGCGGGGATGGCATGCCTACGCCGATGTGCGCAGGGCACTGCGCGGCCGCCGCTTCGACGTGCTGCTGCACATGCAGATGTCGCTGCGCGCCAGCCTCGTCAGCCTGCTGGTGCGGGCGCCGCTCAAACTGGGTTTCGACCGCGCGCGGGCCAAGGATCTGCAATGGCTGTTCACCAACGCCCACATCGCCCACCGCCCCGCCCAGCACGTCATCGACAGCCTGTTCGGCTTCGCCGAGACGCTGGGCGTCACCGACCGGGAGCTGCGCTGGGAGATCCCGATCCCCGAGGCGGCGCGCCGCTTCGCCGCCGAACGGCTGCCGGGCGAGCAGCCGACGCTGCTGCTCAGCCCCTGTTCCAGCAAGGACCACCGCAACTGGACCGTGGCGGGCTACGCCGCCGTCGCCGACTACGCCATCGAGCGGCACGGCATGCGGGTGGTGCTGAGCGGCGGGCGCCGCGCCGTCGAACGCGAGTACGGCGACGCCATCAAGGCACGGATGCGCCACCCGGTTCTCGATCTGATCGGCGCCTCCGATCTGAAACAGTTGCTGGCGCTGTTGGAGCGCAGTACGGTGTTGCTGTCGCCGGACGCCGGACCCGCCCATCTGGCGACCGCGGTCGGTACGCCGGTGATCGGACTGTATGCCTGCACCAACCCCGATCGCGCCCGCCCCTACTTGAGCGGCCGGTGGGTGGTAAACCGCTATCCCGAGGCGGTGCAGCGCCGTTACGGCAGGAGCGCCGATGAACTGCCATGGGGCAGCCGGGTGCGCGAGCGCTGGGCGATGGAACTAATAACCCCGGACGCCGTCTACCAAAGGTTGGACGCCGTGATGTCCGCCACGGCCGCGCCGCCGGAACAGGACCGGCCGCAGGGGATGCCTATACCGGGCGGGGCCGCATGACGCGGGCCTTACGATAACAAAGCGAGTCTGTTTTTATGCACATGCCGAGATACCTAGCCGCCTTCCTCAAGGCGCTGCTGTTGCTGTTCTTCGTCGCGTTTCTGGGCAAGACGGCCTTCTTCCTCTATCACCGCGAGCTATTCGACCGGCTCTCCGATAGCGGCGCGCTCTACGCGCTGATATGGGGCTATCGCTTCGACCTCGCCCTGGCGGCTGCACTGGCGCTGGTCGCCTTCTTCGGCGCCTATCTGCTGCATCGACTGCTGCGCCTGTCGTTCGAACGGACCCTGGGCTGGCTCACCTTCGCCGCCTGTGCCCTGGTCGTCGTCATCCATGGCGCCGACGCTCTCTACTACCCCGAAGCCGGCCGCCATCTCGGCTACGAACTGAAGGAGTGGTACAACTCCCGCGACGCGCTGGCCAGCACCGCGTTCCACAGCTACCTGCTGCCGGTGTCGCTCTACCTATTGACGCTTATCCCCCTCTTCTTCATCTGCCGCAGAGTGTTTGCCTGGAGACCGGCCGGCGCCGGCACCCACGGCATCCGCCGCTTTGCGCCCGAACTGCAACTGCTGACCGTTGTTATATTCAGCGTATTCGCGGTGCGCGGCGGCTTTCAGCAGGTACCGCTGGAGCCGCTGCACGCCCAGGAGATAGGCGGTTTCTACAAGGCGACGGTGGCGCTGGACGGCGCCTACAACGCCCTGTTCTCGGTGATGACGCCCTATTCGATCTCGCCGGTACTCAAGAAGACCCCGACGGCGCAGCAGGTCGCTTTGGTCAAACAGATGTTCCAGGGCTACCACGCCGCGCCGCTGACCGATCCGAAGACGCCGCCCAACGTGGTGGTGGTGCTGCTGGAAAGCTGGTCCGGCGCCTACATGAAGCCCTACGGCTACCCTATCGAGACGACGCCGTTCTTCGACCAGCTGCGGATGAAATCGCTGACCACCCGCGGCATGTTCTCCGGTGGCCACCGCACCACCGAAGGGCTGTTCGCCACCATGTGTTCGGGGCAGAATCCGCTGGGCGAGACCGTCGCCCAGAACCAGCTGCAGGACTACCATTACGACTGCCTGCCGCAGATGATGCGCAAGCGCGGCTACTACACCGCCTTCTTCCAAGGCACCAAAAAGAACACCAGCGGCACCGGCGCGTTTGCTCAGATGCTCGGCTTCACCGACAGCTACGGCGTCTCCGACTGGTCTCACCCGCGCTATCCGCTCAACAGCTGGGGACTACAGGACCCGGACGTCTATGACATGGCGCTGGCCCACATCAAGAAGGCGAAACGGCCGTTCTTCATCGGCATCAATTCCGACTCCACCCACGACCTCGAACTGCCGCCCTCCTTCCCGCCGTTGGTAACGCCCGGCACGCAGGCCAACGACTACGTCAACGTGCTGCACTTCGCCGACGCGTCGCTGCGTCAGTTCGTGCATGAGCTCTACTCGAATCCGGCGACGGCCAATACGCTGCTGGTGCTGGTCTCCGACCATGCCGGACCGGCGCTGGATACCCCGTACTCGCAATATCTGATCGCGTTCCTGACCTACTACCCCGGCATCAAACCGGCCATCGTGCCCGAGATCGCCGCCCAGCGGGACGTCGGCCCGACCATCACCCATCTGCTCGGCATCAAGACGCCTCCCTGGTTCATGGGGCGCGCCATCAGCGCCAGCGATCCGGGCAGCGTCCACTATGCCGATTACTATGTGGAAGGCGATCTCGGCTGGGCCGAGGGCAACCGGCTGGTGGTGCAGAGCATCACCGCCCACAATCCCGACCGCTGTTACCGCTTCGGCGACGACCTCACCCACCCCACGCCCGCCACCTGCGATGCAACCGATCAAGGAATGGCGCAACGCGCGCTGGCGTTCACCACCGTCGCGCAGCGGGAGCTGTTCACGGGCCACATCAGCGACTTTCCACAATTCCCTTAATCATCACCGGACGATCCAAGCGTGGCTCGACCCTCATGACATTGACTTCACGGCGGCACACCCTGGCGGCTTCGTCTGCCAGGGTGTGCCTACTGCCCCGCTCGCTGTCCGGACTCGGTCAGCCGCAATACGTAATTGGTACAACGACATCCGTTCGCTATCAGCGCAATAATTGACAACGGATAAGCTGGGGCAGTCAGTTGCCAATGCGATTGGCCGACAACACTTGCAGAAAATATTCTGCGCGCTTGAGGTAAGTGTGGTATTTCACGGCATGCGCACGACCGGCAAGGGCAAGGGCATCGCGCTCATCGGGGTGTGCAAGGTAGTAGTCCAACAACGGTAGCATGTCACTCAAATCATCACGACAAAACACGGCATGTTCGCCATGAATGAAATTATTGTCGATGCGGATTCGGGGGACCTCGCTCAGCATTAAAGAACCCAGCGCCGGTATCTCCCAGTAACGCAAAGTGTCCCATCCCACACCGCGAAAATTGCATGCAATACGGCTCGCCGCCAACTCGCGCAAATACGCCGCCCCCTTCCGCTGGTACTTTCTAAATTTTTGCCCACGAACGGAGCCATTGGCCAAGCAATCGTATTTGCCTTCAAGAAGAGACAGGGCCTGCGTGCGAATTGGATGCGATTCTACACACCAACACGTTACATCGTATCTGTGCAGGGTACCTTCGATTTCCGGTGCCGGTCCGAATGCCATAGGCAAGGGATAGACATTTTCATCATAGACACCGTCAATCAGATACTCGCGCTTGAACACGACGTCCGGCGGGCGCTTGGCGAACACTTTATGCAGCAAATCGTCGAAGCCCTTTCGCTTTGCATCTCCGCCGACTTCCGGCCAATCACCACCGTCTACGTAGATTACCGGTAAACCGGTCGGCATCTTGTCGATTAGCGACAAATAGGCCTCGAACGTGTCGGCCTTGGTCGAACCGATTACCACTGCGTCAAACTCGAAGCGCGCCAATCCACGGCGCATTCGGAACCAGTCCCCGAACAGATCCGAAAGCGTCCTACAGTGACCAAGATCGCGGGGGTACGGCTTGCGCGGCAGATAGTAATTCCTATTTATCGGATAAAGTATTACCTCATCGCATCCTAGAAGTTCGGTCAATCCCGAGAACAACTGGTCTTCGAGGTAATCGGCGCTGTGGGAGTTTAGGAAAAGCAAGCGCATCATTTACTCATTCATTTGTCAATTTCAGCGAATCGCTTATCGTATATTCGCGGCTTTCAGTGACTATTAGAGCATTATTTAGGTAGAATTAGGCGCAATTTTACCCCTTGAGCCAGAGGAAGCTGATCCATGCATATCTCCGTTGTAGGAACCGGTTACGTCGGTCTGGTCACCGGCACATGCTTTGCCGAGATGGGTCATACCGTCACCTGCGTCGACATCGACGCCGCCAAGATCGACGGGCTCAAGCAGGGCATCCTGCCGATCTACGAGCCGGGCCTGGAAGACCTGGTGCTGGCCAACTACAAGGAGAAGCGCCTGCGCTTCACCACCTCTCTGGGCGAGGCGGTGCAGGAGACCAATATCCACTTCATCGCCGTCGGCACCCCGCCCGGCGAGGACGGTTCCGCCGACCTGCAATACGTACTGGCGGTGGCGCGCGAACTGGGCCGCACCATGGTCGCCGACTACAACGTGGTGGTGGATAAATCTACGGTACCGGTCGGCACCGCCGACAGGGTGCGTGCAGCGGTCCAGGAAGAGTTGGACAAGCGCGGCAGCACGATCAAATTCGACGTGGTCAGCAATCCGGAATTCCTCAAGGAAGGCGCCGCTGTGGACGACTTCATGCGTCCCGACCGCGTGGTCATCGGCGTCAAAGACGAGCAGGCCGCCAAGCTGATGCACGAGCTCTACGCGCCGTTCATGCGCAACCACGAGGTGATCGTCACCATGGGCGTGCGCGACGCGGAGATGACCAAATACGCCGCCAACGCCCTGCTCGCCACCAAGATCTCGTTCATGAACGAGGTGGCTGCGCTGTGCGAAAGGCTGGGCGTGGACGTCGAGCAGGTGCGTAAAGGCATCGGCTCCGACAGCCGCATCGGCCCCCACTTCATCTATGCCGGCGCCGGCTACGGCGGCTCCTGCTTCCCCAAGGACGTCAAGGCGCTGCTGCGCATGGCGCAGGAGAACGGTCTCGACGCCTGGCTGCTGGACGCGGTGGAGCGGCGCAACGATCGCCAGAAGCAGCGGCTGTTCGACAAGATCGGTCACCACTTCGGCGGCGACCTCAAGGGCCGCAGCTTCGGCCTGTGGGGACTGGCGTTCAAACCGGGCACCGACGACATGCGCGAGGCGCCGTCGCTGGTGCTGATCGGCGAGCTGGTGCAGGCTGGCGCCAAGGTGCTCGCCTATGATCCGGTGGCGCACGAAACGGCGCGCCGCGAACTGCCCGCCGAGTGGTTCGACAACGGCAGCGTGCGCTTCGTCGAACACCAGTACGAGGCACTGGAAGGCGCCGACGCCCTGGTGCTGGTGACCGAATGGAAACCGTTCCGCAACCCGGAGTTCGCCACCATCAGGGAGGCGCTGAAGACACCGGTGATCTTCGACGGCCGCAACCAGTACGACCCGGAGCAGATGACCGAACTCGGCTTCGTCTATTACGGCATCGGCCGCGGCAAGGCAGGCGGCTGAACCATGTACTCATACTCCCTGCGCAAACGCATCCTGGTCACCGGCGGCGCCGGCTTCCTCGGTTCGCACCTGTGCGAACGGCTGCTCGAGGACGGCCACGACGTCATCTGCCTCGACAACTTCTTCACCGGCACCCGCGACAACATCCTGCACCTGCTGCCGAATCCGCACTTCGAAGTGCTGCGCCACGACGTGAGCCAGCCGCTCTACACCGAGGTGGACGAGATCTACACCCTCGCCTGCCCCGCCTCGCCGCCGCACTATCAGCATGACCCGGTGCATACCACCAAGACCAGCGTGCTCGGCGCCCTCAACATGCTGGGACTGGGCAAGCGCACCGGCGCCAAGGTGTTCCAGGCCTCCACCAGCGAGGTCTACGGCGACCCGGCGATCCACCCGCAGCCGGAGAGCTACTGGGGCAACGTCAATCCCATCGGCTTGCGCTCCTGCTACGACGAAGGCAAACGCTGCGCCGAGACGCTGTTCTTCGATTACCGGCGCCAGCACCAGCTGCGCATCAAGGTGGCGCGCATCTTCAACACCTACGGCCCGCGCATGCACCCCAACGACGGCCGCGTGGTCTCCAACTTCATCGTGCAGGCGCTGCGCGGCGAGGAGATCACCGTCTACGGCGACGGCCTGCAGACGCGCTCCTTCTGCTATGTCGACGACCTGATCGAGGTCTTCGTGCGGCTGATGGATTCTCCCGACGATTTCACCGGCCCGGTCAACACCGGCAATCCCGGCGAGTTCACCATGCTGGAGCTGGCACAGAAGGTCATCGAGCTGACCGGCTCCAAATCGAAGCTGGTGCACAAACCGTTGCCCCACGACGACCCCAAACAGCGCCAACCGGACATCACACTGGCCAGGGAAAAATTAGGTTGGGAACCGAAGGTCAAACTGGAGGAAGGACTGCGGCCGACCATCGCCTATTTCGAGCAACTGTTGCGCTCGGGGCTGTAGCGCGAGAGGCCGCCGTGAGTCGTTATCGGGCGAGCCTGATCATATCGGTCTACAAGGATGTCGCCAGACTCGACTGCATCCTGCGCACGCTGCGCTATCAGACGGCGACGGATTTCGAGATCATCGTCTCCGAAGACGGCGACAGTGCGCAGATGCGTGATTACCTCGCTCCGCTGCGCAACGACTATCCCCAGCTGCGGCACCTGACGCAGGAGGATCGCGGCTTTCGCAAGAATCGCGCGCTCAACCGCGCCATCCAGGCGGGACACAGCGACTACTTCCTGTTCATCGACGGCGACTGCGTACCGCACAGCCATTTCATCGCCAACCATCTGCGCCAGGCCGAAACCCAGGCGGTCTGTGCCGGTCGCCGAGTGGAACTGGGAACCCTCTTCTCGCAACGTCTCATCGAACAGCCGGATTTCCTGCTGCAGCTGGAGAACCGCCGGCGCTATATCCTTCTGGCCGCCGCGTTGCGCCGCGACGGTATCAAGAATTATGAATTCGGCTTTGTATCGCCGCTGTTGCATCGCCTGGCCGCCTCACGCCCGATCCACATCGTCGGCAGCAATTTTTCCTGCTCGCGGCAGGCGTTGGAAACGGTGAACGGATTCAACGAGGAGTTCGAGAGTCCCGGCATCGGCGAAGACGCCGATATCGAGTGGCGCTTGACGATGGCGGGTTTTCACACCAAGAACATCAAGTTCCTGGCCCCGGTCTATCATCTGCACCATGCGCGCAGCTACACCGTGGCCAAGCGCAACGAAGAGTTGATGGCCACCACGCGTGCGGCAGGAGAATTCCTCTGTCACCATGGCCTGCGCGATGCTGCGCCCGGCGGCTGAGATCGCAATGAAAATCCTCGTCGTACGCAACGACAAGCTCGGTGATTTCATGCTCGCCTACCCGAGCTTCGCTTGGCTCAAGGCCAGCATGCCGTCAGCGCACATCGTCGCTCTGGTACCGGCATACACGGCAGCGATGGCGGAGATCTGTCCGGGTGTCGACAGCGTGCTGCTCGACCCCGGTGCCGACCAAGGCTGGCGCGCCCTGGCGGCACTGTTGCGCCGCGAACGTTTTGATGCAGTGATCACTCTATTCTCGACCGGCCGCGTGGCACTGGCCTGCCGAGCGGCGGGCATACCTTACCGGCTGGCCCCCGCGACCAAACTCGCGCAACTCCTGTACAACCACCGCCTGCGCCAGCGTCGCTCACGCTCGGAAAAACCGGAATACGACTACAACCTGGACCTCATCGGACGATTCCTGGCCGACCACGGAATAACAGCCGCAGCGCGTCCCCAGCCGCCGTTTCTTCGTTTTGGTAAGGAAGAGACGGCGCAACTGCGTCAACGATTCTGCGTCGAAAACGGCATCGATCCCGCCGCAACGCTGATCTTCATTCACTCCGGCAGCGGCGGTTCGGCGCCCAATCTAACCGCCGAACAGTTCGCGACGCTGGCCCAGGGCTTGAGCGTGGGACGCCCCGCGGCGTTCGTCGTCGGCTGCGGTCCGCGCGAGGAGTTCAAGGCCGACACGCTGGCGGCGCTGCTGGCACCGCTGCCCCATGCGGTCTATCGCTCCGACCGGGGAATCGTCGATTACGCGCAACACATCGCGTTCGCCGATCTCTTCATCAGCGGCTCCACCGGCCCGCTGCACATCGCCGGCGCCCTCGATGTCCCCACCGCGGCCTTCTACACACGACGCCGATCCGCCACGCCGCTGCGCTGGCAGACGCTCAACTCGCCCGAGCGCCGCCTCGCCTTTACGCCGCCCGACGATGCCGAAGAAACCGATATGTCGCGCATCGATATCGCGGCGGCGGCAACCCAGATCAGCAAACGCTTCCTGCGCTAACTGAAAGGTCCGAATTGGTACCCAGTTAGTTACTCGTGGGAGCCCGGCTGCGCCGGGCGATACTCCCGGATTCGGCCATCGCCCGATCGCAACATGGACACCCGCCCCAGGCCTGCCGTCAGGTGGTTGGCGTATCCTCGCGCACCTGATCCTCGACACGCGGGTCCATCTCCAGCACCACCTGCGACGTATTGTCCGCCATCGGCTTGAACGACTCGGACGGGATCACCGGGATGTGAACGCGGGTGCGGTAGAGGGCGTAAATGCCAAGGAGGGCGAGCACCGTGGCGAAATAGATCAGCAGGCTGCCGGTGCCCAGCTTGTCCATCAGCAGGCCGGCGAGCATCGGGCCGATGACGGCGCCGATGCCGTTGAGCAGCAGCAGGCTGCGTGCCGCTTCCAGGGTGTGTTCTTTGCCCAGGTGGTCGTTGGTATGCGCGGCGCTAAGGGAATAGACGGTGAAGGCGAAGCCGCCGTAGATGAAGGCGATCGCGAACAGGATATCGGGCATGGCGAGGGCGACGCCGTAGGCGGCCAGCGCGGCGGTGACGCCGCCGAGGCAGGCCACGGCCAGCACCTTGCGGCGATCGCTGTTGTCGGAAAGTCGGCCGATGGGCCACTGCAACAGGGCACCGCCAAAGATCGTGGCGCTCATGAACAGTGCGATGCCGCGCGGCGGCAGCCCGAGTCGTTGGGCGAACAGCGGCCCCATGCCCCAGAAAGCGCCGGTGATCAGGCCGGAGCAGAGCGTGCCGACCACGCCGAGAGGCGCAAGCCGATAGAGCCGCTTGAGACTGAGGCTCGGAGCCACCACCGGTTCCGGCTGGCCGATACGCGTCAGCGCTATGGGCACCACTGCCAGGGAGATGCAGATGGCCGCCAGTGCAAACGGCACGGTCGAGGTGAGGTCGCCCACCAGGATCAGATATTGCCCGGCGCCCAGGGCAACGAGGGTGGTCGCCATGTAGACGGCGAACACCTGGCCGCGGCGTTCGTTGGGAGTGATGGCGTTGAGCCAGCTCTCCACGATCATGTAGAGCCCCATCATGCAGGTGCCGTTGATCACGCGCAGCGCGAACCAGGCGAAGGGCTCCACATAGAGGCTATGGGTCAGCGCCACCGCGGTGACGATGGCGCTCATCACGGCGAAGGCGCGGATATGGCCGACCCGGCGCAGCAGCGGCGGGCAGAGGAAACTGCCGATGATGTAGCCGAGGAAATAGGCGCCCATCACCACGCCGGTGACCGGCGCGCCGAAGTGGGCCATGCCGGCGCGCACGCCGAGCAGGGTGCCGAGCGCCCCCATGCCGACCAGCAGGACGGCGACGGCGAGCAGCAGCGAAAACAGCGAGACGATGACTCTCAGCATCGTCCCGCTCCTACAAAGACAAAAGCTATGTAACCACGGAGGGCTCGGGGGGAAATCAATGGCTGTATGCCGCAACTTATTCTTGCTATGCAGGTGACTATCGTACTCCCGCGGCCTCTGCTCCAGTTCGGCGAACGCACCGCAATGAACGGACTAAGATTCCCCGTGTTCCCCGTGTTCCCCGTGGTCAATTCTTGTTCGAGCAGACGGTATCTAATCGATCGGGTAGGCGCCGTCCTCGCCGTGCACTTCGCGCCCGCTGAGTGGGGGGTTGAAGACGCAGATGAGGCGCAGGTCTTCGCTGGTGGCGCGTAGGTAGTGAGGGTCGTGATTGTTGAGGGCGTACATGGTGCCGTCCTTGATCGGATGGACCACGCCGCTGTCGCGCTCTTCGATCTCGCCGCAGCCGCCGACACAGTAGACCGCCTCCAGATGGTTCTTGTAGTGGATGTAGGTTTGCGTACCGGCGAAGATGATCGTCTCATGAAATGAGAATCCCATCCCGTCGTCCTTCAGCAGGAAACGGCGGCTGACCCAGTTGCCGTTCTCGGCCTTCACGTCGCGTTCGCCGCCGAGGATCTCGTCGAGGGTGCGCACGATCATTGCGACACCCCCCGGCGACGTTCGGCCCCTTGGGCTTGCAGTTCGCCGATCACCTTATCGATGATAGCCATCCCTTCGCGCAGTGTCTCCTCGTCGATGGTCAGTGACGGCAAAAATTTCACCACGTTATCCTCCGCTCCGGCCAGCTCGATCACCAGCCCGTTTTTGAATGCCTCGCGCGACACGTCGCCGGCGAAACCGGGACGGGCGCCGAAGTCCAGGCCCCACACCATGCCGCGGCCGCGCAGGCCGATCTCCAGCTCCTGGTGCTTGCCGACGATCTCGCCGAGCAGCTGTTCCATGATTCGCCCCTTGTAGGCGACACCTTCGGCGAAGTCGCCGTTGTCCCAGTAATTCAGCGCCTCGGTGGCGGCGACGAAGGCGAGGTTGTTGCCGCGGAAGGTGCCGGTGTGCTCGCCCGGTTTCCACTGGTCCAGCTCCGGGCGCATCAGCACCAGCGCCATGGGCAAGCCGCCGCCGATGGACTTGGAGAGGGTGACCATGTCCGGTTTGATGCCGGCCTCCTCGAAGCTGAAGAAGCTGCCGGTACGGCCGTTGCCCATCTGGATGTCATCGATGATCAGCAGGATGTCGTACTCACGGCACAGCGCCTCCAGTTGCCGCAGCCACTCGGCGCCGGCGATGTTGATGCCGCCCTCGCCCTGCACCGTCTCGACGATGATCGCCGCCGGCAGGTCCACGCCGCTCGACTGGTCGGAGATGAATTTGCGCAGATAGTCGATAGTGTTGATGTCGGGACCGAAGTAGCCGTCGTAGGGCATGCTATCGGCGTTGACGCGGGCGCCGTAGTGCTCGTCGCGATAGAAGTCGTTGCCGGTCACCGCCAGCGCCCCCATGGTCAGGCCGTGATAGCCGTTGGTGAAGGCGATGATGTTCGAGCGGCGCTTGACCATGCGCGCCAGCTTCAGCGCCGTCTCCACCGCATTGGTGCCGGTGGGGCCGGTGAACTGCACCTTGTAGTCCAGATTGCGCGGCACCAGGATGGTGTCGTGAAACTTCTGCAAGAAATTTTTCTTCGCCACGGTAGCCTTGTCCAGCCCGTGGACGATGCCGTTGCGGCTCAGGTAGTCGATCATCGCCTTGGTGATCGCCGGGTTGTTGTGGCCGTAGTTGAGCGTGCCGGCACCGGCGAAGAAATCGATGAAGCGGTTGCCGTGTTCGTCGTAGAGAAAAGCTCCCTCTGCGACGTCGAATACCGCCGGGAAGGAGCGGACGTAACTACGGACCTCAGACTCCAGTTGTTCGATAATGCGCATGTCGGAATTCCTCCTCATTGATCGCTAGCGCGCGAGTGGCCCTATGCGAAACAGGACCTCTTCTTCGTGGCTCTCCGCTCCGAAGTGAGCGGGCGTCAGGAAAGCTTCCTCGTGCCAGGTGGCGCTATGCACGTCGGCAAAGCGTTCGAATACCCGTCGCGAGGCATGGTTGGAAGGCGAGACCGTGGTCTCGATGAATTGCACTCCGGCGCAGCCCGAGCGCAGCAGCAGTTCTTCCAGCATGCGTCCGGCGAGCTGCCGGCCGCGCGCCTGGGCGTCCACCGCCACCTGCCAGACGAACAGGGTCTGCGGCGCCTGCGGCAGGCGATAGGCCGAGATAAAGCCCACCGCTACGCCCTCCTGTTCGGCGACCACGCAGGTATCGGCGAAGTGGCTGCACAACAGGAAGTAGCTGTAGCTGGAGTTGAGATCGAGCGGAGGGCAGCGTTGCACCAGTTCGTGCACCGCTTTGCCTTGCTCCAGTTGCGGTCGGCGCAAAATAATATCGCCGCCCGCCACCGTCGGTATTTTTGTTCCGGTCATTTGTCATGGCGGCCGATCAGCGATCGGCCTATGGGTTTCGTTATGGACCGGCGTTATGGCCGGCCAAATGAAGCGAAAAATCCGCCTCAACCGCACAGTGCGGCGTCGAATTGTCGAATGCGGCTTAACCGCGCGATGTCGCGCCGCTTGGCGGCGCCACGGATGGATTTCCGGAGAAATCCGCTGTCAGAGGGCGTGATGCAACTGACTTATGCGTACCGCTGTATGGGGATACGCATCGTCCCGTTAGGGGGTTAGTGATACACAGCAACAATCATTGAGCACACAACCTTAACATATCAGGCGCGAAATAAAAACCGCGCCTGTTACGCGAAAAAAGGCATGGCGCGCCGTGATCGTGGCCGCGGCAGGCTGGACAGGGTGCACGCCGCCGCATAAGATTTCGGCACCTACTGTAAGGCCGTCTGCCGGGAGTTCACATGCAAGGTGATGACACCAATGTCCTGCGCCGTCGGCTGGAAGAGCTAAGGCTGGAACACCGCGACCTGGACGAGATTATCGATCGCCTGTCGCGCGATCCGGCGACCGATCAGCTGCAACTGCGCCGTCTGAAGAAGCGCAAGCTGGCGGTCAAAGATGCGATGGCGCGCATCGCAAGCGAAATGATTCCGGATTTGGACGCCTGAACCGGTGCGGCGCGGGAGACACCGCACTGGAGCCTGGGACATCAGAGCAGCAGGAAGCTGGCACCCGCCAGCGCCGCACCTACGGCCGCACCCATCGCCACATCCGACGGATAATGCAATCCCAGCACCATGCGCGACATCGCCACCAGCAGCGCGAACGGCACCAGCACCACCGCCAGCGCCGGGAAATAGTGTACCGCCACCATGGTGAACGCGACCGCGTGCAGAGTATGACCGGACGGGAAACTGAAGCGATCGAGCGGCATCGCACCGAGCCGGATCTGCGGATGCTTTACAAACGGACGTTCGCGGCTGATGTGACCTTTCATCAATTTGTAGAGCACCACGCCGACGATGCCCACGGCAATCATGTGCAGCGCGGCCATCGCCCCGGCCGCTTCATAGGTCAGCGGCAGCACCGCCATCAGCGCGTACCAGAAGACGCCGTTGCCGAGACGGCTGACGGCAGCGAAGAAACGTTGCACGAAACGGCGCCGCACGTGGCGATTGAACAGCACGCACAGCGACAGATCGATCTCGCCGAAACGGCGACGCCAGTGTTCAACCCGTATTCCGGCCATGTTCCACCTCCTCCGTCGTGACATTGCTGTAGTGACGCAACAACCATTCGAAACGATCGGCGACGCCCTGCCAGTCGAGAAGCTGCGCCTTGCGTCGTGCCGCGGTCCGCAGTGTCGTAACCCGCGCCGGGTTCCCGGCCAGTTCCCGGGCGGCACCGATGAAGCCTTCATGATCGCCCAGCGGCACCAATAGCCCCTGCTGCTGATGTTCGATGTGGATATGTGCCGCCGCGTAATCGAACGCCACCACCGCCAGCCCCGAGGCCAGCGCCTCCAGCGTGACGTTGCCGAAGGTCTCGGTCTCGCTGGGAAACAGAAAGATATCGGCAGAGGCGTAATGTTCCGCCAGCGGCTCGCCGGTCTGCATGCCGCAGAAGACCACGCCGGGCTCGTCGGCATAGATATCCTGATAAAACGGTCCGTCGCCGACGATGATGAAGCGCAGATTGGGATTGGCCGCGCGCATGGCGCGGAACGCATGCACCGCCAGCGGCAGGTTCTTTTCCGCAGCCAGGCGCCCGACGTAGATCACCGCCTGATCGTTGCGCCCCAGTCCCCAACGCTTGCGCAGTTCATCGCTGCGATGCGAGGGCGTAAAGCGGCGGCTGTCGACGCCGCGTCCCAACACCTCGACATTGGCGAATCGATCGGCCAACAAGCGCTTGCGCAGCTCATCGGTGGGTACCAGCGTACAAGCGGTGCGATTGTGCAGACGGCGCAGGTAATCGTAGATCGGACGCTGCATGAAGCCGACGTGATAGTGACGGCTGTAGCTGTGAAAGTTGGTGTGAAAGCCGCTGACAACCGGAATGCCCTGGCGTGCCGCCTCGCGCACTGCCGACCAACCCAGTAACCCTTCGGTAGCGACGTAGAGCACGTCGGGGCGCTCACGACGCCATACGCTGCGCAGACGCGAGGCGGAGGGAAAACCGGAACGCAGTTCGCGATACCACGGCACCGGAAAACCGGGGACCAGTGCCGTCGTCAGCGGCGCCTCGTTCGCATCCTCCGGCGCCACTATTGCCGCTTCACGGCTGCGGCGCGGACGCACCAGTTGCACATGATGGCCGCGACGGCACATCTCGTCGACCAGGCGTCCGACGGTCAAGGCCACGCCGTTGACCTCGGGCGGGAAGGTCTCCGTAATCACGCCGATGTTGAGATGGCATCGCGTCGGCAACGGCAGCGGCATGGCAGAGGCTCTCTGTAGCATGGCGCCACTATCCCCCGAACGTGTGAAACCCTCGTTACAAGAGTGTGATCGTTGGATGAAAGCCGAGGGATTTATTAATAGTGGTAGACGTCGGACCTGGGCTCGTCCGCCTCTTCCTCAGCCCACTCCGTCGTCACCTGCGCGTAATAATCCGCAAGCCGCCGCGCCAGCAACGGGGCCGCCCAGGTCGCGGCATAGGCGCGGGCAGTCGGCGCCAATTGCGCGCGCCGCTCGGGCTCGCGCAGCAGCGCCACCACGGCGTCGGCAAACGGCTGTTCTTCCTCCGGAGCGATCACCGCACCCTCGCCGGCATGCAGCACATCGCGCGTCCCCATCACTGCGGTCGATACCACCGGCACGCCCAACGCCATCGCCTCCAGCAACACCAGCCCCTGGGTCTCGGTACGCGAGGCAAACACGAAGATATCGCCGCCGGCATAGCAACCCTGCAGGGCGCCGTCGCGCCCCAGATAGCCGATAAAGCGCACGTTGTCCTCAAGACCCAGGCGCGTCACCAGCGAACGCAGATGGCCTTCCGCCGGTCCCTGGCCGGCGATGACCAACAGGATATCGGCGATCTCCTGACGCACACGCAGCAGCATCCGCAGCAGAAAATCGATGTTCTTCTCAAAGGCGACGCGGCCGACGAACACCAGCGTCGGACGTTGCGCCGCGATATCGTAACGGACGCGAAACGCAGCCCCGTCACCGGCGGCGAAATCGGCCAGTTCGATACCGGTAGGTATCACCGCCGCCTCGGCCGTGACACGGTAGCCGCGCAGCACCTCCAGCATGGCGCTGGAGGGAACGATCACGCCCTGGACCGCGTTGCACTGCCGGCGCGAAAAGCCGCGCGCCACTGCCCGCAACCAGCGCCGCGGCAGAAACGGAATGTAGTGAAACAGATACTCCTCGAAGAAGGTGTGGTAGCTCTCCACCACCGGCACGTTCAACTCGCGCGCCAGCCGCAACCCCAGATAGTGTGCGACGAACGGCGTCTGGATATGCACCAGGTCATAGCCGCGTTCCTTCAGCGCCGGCAGGTGGTCGAGAACGGCGCGGCGTTGCATCAGGCGATCTTCGGGGTCCAGCAGCACCTGGCGCGAACGGATACGGATAACGTCGCCGTCGTCGTCCTGCGCTGCGCCATAGTCGGGAACGATCAAGGTGACTTGGTGACCGAGGGCCTGCAATTCGCGGCGGAAGGTTTGAATGGAAGTGGAGACACCGTTCACACGGGGGAAATAGACATCGGAGATCATCAAAATACGCAACCTGGAATCCTCCGTCGCGGCTGGGTGAGGCGTTGGCATCACTTCAGGCTAGGGCGGAAATGTTGCAGTCGGATAACAGAACGGCGAAGGAATTATGACCGGCTTAATAGCTGATGGGTATCGCTGCGCTCAACCCATCCTACAGGGCTGATTATTTTTTACCTTGGCGTGCTTGGCATCTTGGCGAGAATTCCGTCTTTAGGGTAGCGTCCCCTTTTCCTCGATCTCGATGTAGGCCGGACATAGCGCAGCGCTGTCCGGCAGGGTCCGCCCGATACCGCTGCGCTCTATCGGGCCTACGACTGCCCACAAATTCTGCGCCATGGCCAAGAAGTTGATTGTTCTTTCCTTGGCGATCTTGGCGCCTTGGCGAGATCCTTATCCTGATTGTTTCTGGAAAAACATCAAAACCTGAACTCTCACCAAGGGCTTACGAATTGTGTTTTTCTTTTGGAGTTGTCCATAGCTGCCGCCTTTGTTTTTCATCGTGCATACGGCGATGCCAAAAAAAAGGCGGGGAGGTCGCCCTCCCCGCCTTTTCTTTGACGCAGTGGAACGTCGATTACAGCTTGTCGGCCTCGGCGGCCAGGTACTCGGCGACGCCGTTGGGGTCGGCCTTCATACCCTTCTTGCCCTTGTTCCAGCCGGCCGGGCAAACTTCGCCGTGCTCTTCGAAGAACTGCAGGGCGTCGACCATGCGCAGCATTTCGTCGATGTTGCGGCCCAGCGGCAGGTCGTTCACCACCTGGTGGCGCACCAGGCCGTTGCGGTCGATGAGGAACGCGCCGCGGAAGGCGACGGCGCCGTCGGGGGTCTCGACGTCGTAGGCCTTGCAGATGTTATGGGTCATGTCGGCCACCAGCGTATAGCCGACGGCACCGATGCCGCCGTCCTTGATGGCGGTGTTGCGCCAGGCGTTGTGGGTGAAGTGGGAGTCGATGGAGACACCGATCACTTCAACGTTGCGCGTCTTGAACTCTTCCAGGCGGTGATCGAAGGCGATCAGCTCGGACGGGCAGACGAAGGTGAAGTCCAGCGGATAGAAGAACACCACGGCATATTTGTCCTTGGTGGCGCCGGAAAAGTGGAATTCGTCGACGATGGAACCGTTGCCGAGTACGGCGGGAGCGGTGAAATCGGGAGCATTACGACCTACGAGTACGCCCATTGGTTAGTCTCCTTTATTTGAGTTAATTTAGACCAGGTCTACAATGACCCGGCATGGTATGTTGTTTTTCCATACCGGTCAATAGCCGACATTTTCAGTACGGCATATGTCCACGGATGGACGTATGCCGCGGAGGCCAGGGACGGCCGGGAGCGGCGATGTCCACGGATGGACGTATGCCGCGGAGGCCAGGGACGGCCGGGAGCGGCGATGTCCACGGATGGACGTATGCCGCGAAGGTTTATGCCCTGCGGGTACTTTATGCCCTGCGGGTACTTTATGCCCTGCGGGTGCAGGGATGCTCAGGAGCAGCACTCCACGCGTTCACCCACCCTGGGGCGAGGTGCATTAGAATAGGCCTTTCGCCGCTGCCGCCGACACCGCTCGCCGTGGCAGAACAAAAACAATAGGGACGCTCCCCTCCCAACACAAGGACACACCCGATGCGACTCGGTACTCCGCTCTCCCCCTCCGCGCTGCGCGTGATGCTGCTCGGCGCCGGCGAACTGGGCAAGGAAGTGATCATCGCCCTGCAACGCCTCGGCGTGGAGGTGATTGCCGTCGACCGCTACGCCAACGCCCCGGGCCAGCAGGTGGCGCACCGCGCCCACGTGATCAACATGGCCGACGCCCGCCAGCTGCGCGGCGTGGTGGAGCTGGAGCGGCCGCACCTGATCGTGCCGGAGATCGAGGCCATCGCCACCGACGAGCTGGCGCGCATCGAGGCCGACGGCCTGGCCGAGGTGATCCCCACCGCCCGCGCCGCCCAGCTCACCATGAACCGCGAGGGGATCCGCCGTCTCGCCGCCGAGGAGCTGGGGCTGCCCACCTCGCGCTACGCCTTCGCCGAGAGCCTGGACGAACTGAAACAGGCCATCGACGGCGGCATCGGCTACCCCTGCATCATCAAGCCGGTGATGTCCTCCTCGGGCAAGGGCCAGTCCACGGTCAACGGTCCGGACGATCTGCAAACCGCGTGGGACTATGCCAAGAGCGGCGGCCGCGTCGACCGCGGCCGGGTCATCGTCGAGGAGATGATCGACTTCGATTACGAGATCACCCAGCTCACCGTGCGCGCCGTCGGCGACTCGGGCGAGGTGGAGACCTTTTTCTGCGAGCCCATCGGTCACCGCCAGGAGAAGGGCGACTACGTGGAGAGCTGGCAGCCGCAGCCGATGAGCCCGCTGGCGCTGGAACGCGCGCGCGACATCGCCGGGCGGATCACCGCCGACCTCGGCGGCCGCGGCATCTTCGGCGTCGAGCTGTTCGTCAAGGGCGACCAGGTCTGGTTCTCCGAGGTGAGTCCGCGACCGCACGACACCGGTCTGGTCACCCTCTCCACCCAGGTGCTGTCCGAGTTCGAGTTGCACGCCCGCGCCATCCTCGGTCTGCCGGTCACCACCGCCCTGCGCAGCGCCGGCGCCAGTGCCGTGATCTATGGCGGCATGGAAGCCAAGGGCATCGCCTTCGAGGGCGTGGCCGAGGCGCTGGCCCTGCCCAACACCGACCTGCGCCTGTTCGGCAAACCGGAATCGTTCGTGCGCCGGCGCATGGGCGTCGCCCTCGCCTTCGGCAACGACGTGGACGAGTGCCGCGGACGCGCCAAGCTGGCGGCATCCAAGGTGCACCCGGTCAACGGCTAAGAAGAGCATTCACCGCAAAGGACGCAAAGTTTTACTCGGATCGTTACCGTCATTATCCCGGCAACGGTTTTTTTCGCGCCCTTTGCCCCTTTGCGGTGAACAGATTTTTATTTCCAAACGGCCCGCTCATGCTCAGTTATCGACACAGTTTTCATGCCGGCAATTTCGCCGACGTCCTCAAGCACGGCGTGCTCGCCTTGCTGCTCGACGCGCTGCGGCGCAAAGAGACGCCGTTCTGCTATATCGAAACCCACGCCGGCGTCGGCCGTTACGATCTGCAGGGCGCGGCGGCGCAGAAGACCGGCGAGTGGCGCGACGGCATTGCACGCCTCTGGTCTGCGGCCGAACCGCCGCAAGCCGCTGTCCCTTACCTGGAGGCCGTGCGGGCCTTGAACGGCGACGGCAAGCTGCGCTTCTATCCCGGCTCGCCGCGCATCGCGCGCCACCTGCTGCGGCAGCAGGACCGCATGGTGCTGATGGAGCTGCATCCCGCCGATCTGCCGCTATTGCAGCAGGAATTTTCCGGCGACCGCCGGGTGGCGGTGCGCCATCAGGATGGCCACACGGGATTGAAGGCCTTTCTGCCGCCGCAGGAGAAGCGGGGGCTGGTACTGATCGACCCCTCGTACGAGGTCAAGGACGAATTCGATCGGGTGGTCGAGACGCTGCAGGAAAGTCATCGGCGCTGGCCGACGGGGATCTACGCGCTGTGGTATCCGATCCTCAACCGTGCCTCGATCGATCGGCTGCATCGCCGCCTGCGCGACAGCGGCATGCGCAAGATCCTCTACGCCGAATTGTCGCTGCGGCCGGACGACACGCCGTTTGGGATGAACGGCAGCGGCATGCTGATCGTCAATCCGCCATGGCAGCTCGATCAGCAGCTCGGTTCGCTGCTGCCGTGGCTGGCTCACCACCTCGACAGCGAACGCCGCGGACACCACGCCATGGAGTGGCTGGTACCGGAATAGTATTGAACCACAAGCGCTGAAAACTCAGCGGATCGAACGGTAGGTTTGCGTCCGTTCGAGCTTGCCCAGCACCAACTGCCACAACAAACCGTGGCGCGAACGGAAAAACCCGGCGCAGCAAAGCAGGTAATACTTCCACATGCGGTAGAAGCGCTCGCCATACTTCTGCCGCAACTGCGGCCAGGCCGCATCGAAGCGCTCCCACCACGCCATCAGCGTGCGATCGTAATCCTGGCCGAAGTTGTGCCAATCCTCGATCACGAAGCGTCCCGCCAGCACTTCGGCAATCTGCGATGCCGACGGCAGCTTGCTGTTGGGGAAGATGTATTTGTCCATCCAGGCGTCCGAGGTCTGCGACGGCTTGTATACGCCGATGGTGTGCAGCAGGAACAGGCCGTCGTCCTCCATTACGCGGTCGACGGTATCGAAATAGGCACGATAGTTTTTCGGCCCGACGTGCTCGAACATGCCCACCGACACCACCTTGTCGAAACGTCCCTGGACGTCGCGGTAATCCATCAGTTCGATGGTCACCGGCAGGCTGGCGCAGCGCTCGCGCGCCAGCGCCTGCTGCTCCTTCGACACCGTGACGCCGACCACCTCGACGCCATATTCCGTAGCGGCCAGATGCGCCAGGCCGCCCCAGCCGCAGCCGATGTCCAGCAGCCGTTCGCCGGGCTTCAGCTCCAGTTTGCGGCAAATCAGATCCAGCTTGTCGCGCTGCGCCTGCTCCAGCGTCTGCGCATCGCGCCAGTAACCGCAGGAATAGCTCATGGTGGGATCGAGCATCGCCTCGAACACATCGTTGCCGATATCGTAGTGTTGCTCGCCGACCTGAAAGGCGCGGCGCGGCGATTGCAGGTTGAACAGATGCTGGCGCAGCAGTTCCCCCAGCAGGCGCAGGCGCCACGAGCCGCCCAGCAGCGCCTCGATATCGGCCTGCAACAGTCTAAAGAACAGCTGATCGAGCGCGGCGGTATCCCACAGGCCCTCCATGTAGGCCTCGCCGAAGCCGAGCGAACCGCGCGACAGGATGCGATGATAGAGCGCCTCGTCGTGAACCTGGATATCCCACGGGGCATCGCCGTTGAAGTGAACGCCGATCCGGTCGGAAAGCGCGCGCAGCACCGCTGGCGGTTCGGAATGAGATAATGTCAGGATTCTTTCCATCGTCGGTTCTCCCTGCAAAAAGCGGATATGCCGCAGTGGTTGAAGGTGCGCCGCCATACCGGCGACGCATTGGCGGATAAAACATGGGTCCGTGGATGAATGCGAATGGACGCATATCGCAGGCCTCATGCGATGGATGTTTATTGGCGTGCATTCGCGTTCATTCGCGGACCAGTCTTTTCACAGACCGGCCCGTCATCCGACGGCGGCGAGCGGCGCCTGCTGCCGGTGGAGGAACCAGCGGTCCAGCACCACGCGGCGGGTGAACAGACGGTTGCCCAGCAGCTGCGACGCCAGGAAACGTTTCATGCCCAGCGGCAGCCACGGCATGGTCGCCGGCTCCGTCGCCCGTTCGCCGAACCGATCATTGAGGCGCACGACATACGGCGCAAGATGCGCCTCGCGGTAGTCCCCCCGTGCCTGCGCGATCACCTCCGCCGCCAGCAGTGCCGATTCCACTGCGGGGCGAATGCCCTCGCCGCTCTGCGGATAGGCGAGCCCCGCCGCGTCGCCGATCAGCAGCACGCCGTCGCCGCTGACCCGGCGCGGGCTGCGTTGCGGGAACAGCAGATAGGCGTGACCGTGGAAACGCTGTGGGATGTCGGCCGGGATCTTGCCCTGGCGCTTGAGCCAGTCGGTGAAGGCGGCGACCGACTCGCCCAGCTTGCCGCCGGCCTCGCGGCCGAGACCGATGTTGAGCACCGGTCCCTTGCGGAAACACCAGCCGTAGCCATCCAGTTCGGGAGTGAAAAACAGCTCCGGCGTATCGGCGGCGATGGTACAGGCGGCCTCCTGCTGCGGCGTCAGCTCGAACTCCACCTCCTGCGCCGTCACCGGCCGCTCGTCGGCGCCGAGCGAAGCGCCGAGCATCCGGGCCACCGGGCAGTAGTGGCCGCCGGCACCGATCAGCAGCGGGGTGCGGAAGCGGCCGTTGACGATCCACTCATCACCGTCGCGCTCGCAGTTGTCGAAGCCCTCGCCCAGCGCCAGGCGCGCGCCGCTGCGCTTGAGCAGGTATTCGTCGAACTCGCGGCGGCGGATACCGTAGCTCACCGTCGTGCCGTAGTCGGTGAGCACCTCGCCGCCGCCGATGAGACCTGTGCGAAAGCGGCGGATAGGCTGGAAGGTGCGTCCCCGGGCGTAGTCGTCGATATCCAGTTGCAGCGCCGCCACCACCGCTGGCGTAATCCAGCCGGCGCACACCTTGTCGCGCGGGAACGCCTTCTTATCGAGCACCACCACGTCGAGGCCGCGTCGGCGCAGGCGCCAGGCCAGGGTCGAACCGGCGGGGCCGCCGCCGACGATCAGCACGTCGCACCGTTCCATCAGTTCGCCTCCCCGCTGTCGCTGCCTTGGTCCTGGTAGAGATGCGCGCGCGACCACGGCAGGTCGTTGTGCTGGCCGCGGGCGAACAGCACCTGAAACAGTTGCAGGCTGCCGCTGGTGAAACTGGCCACCGACGACGCCAGATAGAGGCGCCAGGCACGCAAGAAGTTGCTGTCGAACATATGCTCGATGGTCGGCTCGTGATCCTTGAAGCGCTGCAGCCAGTGCTCCAGCGTCCTGGCGTAGTGCAGGCGCAGGTTCTCCACGTCGAGCACCGAGAAGTCGTAGGGCTCGAAGATCATCATCATCTCGCGCAGCGTCGGCGGATAGGCGCCGGGGAAGATGCGTCGCTCGGCCCAGGCGCTCATCGGCAGCGCCTGGTTCTGGCCGATGGTATGGATCAGCCCGCGGCCGTCCGGCTTCAGGCAGCGATCGACCACCCCGCCGAGGCCGTAATACTGTTCGGCGCCCACGTGTTCCAACATCCCGATCGAAACGAAGGCGTCGTACTCGCCGCGGATGTTGCGGTAATCGTCGAGGACATATTCGACCCGGTCGTCCAGCCCCTCCGCCTTGGCCCGCTCGCGGGCGTAGGCGACCTGCTCGGTGGAGATGTTGAAGGCCCGCACCTTGGCGCCGTAAAAACGCGCCATGTGGCGGCCGAGGCCGCCCCAGCCGCAGCCCGCCTCCACCACCGTATCGCCCGGCTTGATCTGCAGCTTACGGCAGACATGATCCAGCTTGGCCAGCTGCGCCGCCTCCAGGGTCATCTCCGGTTCGGGGAAATAGGCGCAGGTGTACTGCATCTCGTGATCGAGCCAGAGACGGTAGAAGTCGTTGCCGATGTCGTAGTGGTGGTGGATGTTGCTGCGCGAACCGCGCAGCGTGTTGCGCTGCACGCGCTGCAACCGCTCCAGCAGCAGGCGCCGGGTGGGACTGCTGATGCGGGCGCGCGGACGCGACCGGAAGACGGTATCGAGAAACGCCACCAGGTCGCCCTCCACCTCGATGCGCCCGACGCTGTAGTCGTCACCGAAATGCAGCATCGGATGGCGTGCCAGGCGCCATAGCGCACCACGGTCGTGAATGACGATACCGGTGCGCGATTCACCGGGGATCGGCTCAATCTCGGAACCGTCCCAAAACCTTATTCTTACAGGGGGATTGCCCAGCCGGCTCAGCAACTGGCGTATCAGCCAGCGCTCCAGTTCCCACACCGGACTATCGTGTCCCCCCGTCGCCAACAGCGGGATGCCAAGATATTCGGTTTTCTCCTGCTTCATGGTCGCTCCTGTGTTTCGGTCCGTGATACCGCCCGCAGCCGAGGGCGTAAAAAAAAATTAAACCAGAATCGTCAACATTGCCACCTTCCCCATCGCTTAATGAGCAAGATGCCGCCGCGCCTTTACTTCATCCAATGTCTGCTGAGCCTCGGGCCAGCGGCCACCGCCCAGAGCGACGGCACGTTCCGCGTGCGTTAACGCTTCGTCAAGTCGCCCCTGTTCCAACAGCACCGACGCCAGATTGTTTTGTGCCGCCGCCGATACCGGATCTGCCGCCACCGCGTGGCGAAACGCCGCGACGGCGCCGGACAGATTACCCTGGGCATAGCGGGCATTGCCCAACCCCAGCCAGGCGACCACACTATGCGGCCAGCGCGCCAGCGCCGAGCGGTAACCCTGCTCCGCCGCCGGCCATAGCCTCAGCCGTTCGAAGCCGGCCACGGCTTTGACATAGGCAAGCGGTTCCGCCGCGACAGGCAACTCGGTCGGAGGCAATACCACCAGCGCCCAATCGTGGGAGCGCCGCCAAGTAAATATGAAGGTATTCAGAGACAGACGCTCGGCTCGCTGCCGGCCGCTGTTGAGTATCATCACGTTGTCCGGCAGGTCGTAACCGACCACCACGGCGTAGTGCCAGCGCGTCCACCACGAAAGTCCGAGATTCTGCAACACCAGCACCGGATGCCCCGCTGCGACCTCGCGCAACAGGACTTCGAGTTCCGGCTGCAATACATAAGGAACTCGCGCGGCGCGGCGCGTGGCCGCCACCATTTCGATCTGCAGACTCCCTTCGCGACCGGGAAGGTAAACCTCATCGGTCAGCGCCTCCGGCGAAGTGTGGACGCCGGACCAGACCAGTACCGTGGCCAGGGCTGCCGGTCCGCATTGATGCTGTTCCTGCGGAAAAAAGGGCGTGTCGACCATAGCGGTCGCGGGAAGGCCGTGGTCGATAAAGGCCTGCCGCTGCGCCGGCGTCAGTGCAGCACAGCCGGCAAGCGACAGGAGCAATAAACCCAAAGCGAAACGTGCGCGCAGCATCTACCTCCGACCGCTGCCGTGATTCACGAAGGGGAAGATATCAGTGTACCCGGCGATGTCGGTGATCAACAGCACCAGGAACACCACCAATGCAACACCGAGAATGTCGTCGCCGCCGGCCGGCAGCTGATCCATTCTGGTGTTCAGCTGCTGCACTTCCTGATCGCTCATCGCCGCAACACGCTGTTGCGCATCCGTCGCATTGACGCCGTAGTTCTCCAGTTGGGCGGCAACATCCTTGCGTTCCAGCAACGCAACGAGGTGCGCACGGGCGGCACGCATGGTCTGCTGATGCTGTAACGCCGCAACCGCGTCACGGGTCCCGATCAACGCCGCATTGGCGGCGGGGACATACACACTCATGGCGGATAGGCAGATCACTATCACGCCGCTAATCCAACGACGTATTTTCATGATGCTCTCCTTCCCTGACAGGTGTTGTCATACTATAGACGACAGCTGCTGCGGCGCTATTTCCACCACAGCCACAGGTGAAAAAAGGCGCATCAAGAAACGGCACGGTTTTTCCGGATAAGGGAGGCTGTTACACTGCGCCACCATGCGTATCCGCCAGCCCGCAGCACTCCACCCCGCACCGATCCGAACAGCCGTTGCCGCGCACGATCGCATTGCGTGCAGACCGGCACGCAGCGTGCGTACTTTCCACCATACAAACAGCAATGAAAAATGTCGGTTAAATTGACCCAGCTCTCCCTGCGCCGCGGCGCCCGCCTGCTGCTGGAGCAGGTCGATCTCACCCTGCATGCGGGCCAGAAGATCGGTATCGTCGGCGCCAACGGCTGCGGCAAATCGAGCCTGTTCGCCCTGCTGCGCGGCGAACTGCAAGCCGATGCCGGCGAGCTGGCGCTGCCGCCGCGTACGGTGATCGCCCACGTCGCCCAGGAGACACCGGCCGCCGACATCGGCGCCGCCGACTACGTGATGGACGGCGACGCCGAGCTGCGCACCGTGCAGCGCGAACTGGCCGCCGCCGAACAGCGCGGCGACGGCCATCGCCAGGCCGAACTGTTGGCCCACTACGAAACCATCGGCGGCTACACCGCCCGCGCCCGCGCCGGCCGGCTGCTGCACGGCCTCGGCTTCAGCAGCGCCCAGGAGGAGGAACCGGTACGCAACTTTTCCGGCGGCTGGCGCATGCGCCTCAACCTGGCCCAGGCGCTGATGTGCCGCTCCGACCTGCTGCTGCTGGACGAACCCACCAACCACCTCGACCTCGACGCCGTGCTATGGCTGGAGCAGTGGCTGCGCGACTACCCCGGCACGCTGCTGCTGATCTCCCACGACCGCGACTTTCTCGACGCCACGGTGCACCACATCGTCCACATCGAGCGGCAGGGTGCCCGTCTCTACGCCGGCAACTACTCCGACTTCGAGCTGCTGCGCGCCGAACGGCTGGCGCAACAGCAGTCTGCCTACGACCGGCAGCAGCGCGAGATCAGCCACATCCGCAGCTACGTCGACCGCTTCCGCGCCAAGGCCACCAAGGCGCGCCAGGCCCAGAGCCGGCTCAAGGCGCTGGCGCGGCTGGAGCTGATCGCCCCGGCCCATGTCGACTCGCCGTTCCATTTCGAATTCCGCGCCCCGGAAAAGGTGCCCACCCCGCTGCTGCGGCTGGAGCAGGTCGGCGCCGGCTACGGCGACCGCGCCATCCTCGCCAATGTCGGGCTGGCCCTGAATCCCGGCGACCGCATCGGCCTGGTCGGACGCAACGGCGCCGGCAAGTCCACCCTGATCAAACTGCTGGCCGGCGACCTCGCTCCCACCGGCGGCGAATATTACCGGGCACAGGATCTGCGTACCGGCTACTTCGCCCAGCACCAGTTGGAACAGCTGCGCGCCGACGACACCCCGCTCAACCACCTCCAGCGCCTCGACCCCAGGGCGCGCGAGCAGGAGTTGCGCGACTTCCTCGGCGGCTTTGGCTTCGGCGGCCCACAGGCCGATGCCGTGGTCGGTCCTTTTTCCGGCGGCGAGAAGGCGCGGCTGGTACTGGCGTTGCTGGTCTACCAACGCCCCAACCTGCTGCTGTTGGACGAGCCCACCAACCACCTCGACCTGGAGATGCGCCACGCCCTCACCCTGGCGTTGCAGGAGTTCGAAGGCGCCATGGTGGTGGTCTCTCACGACCGCCACCTGCTGCGCAGCGTCACCGACCGCCTGCTGCTGGTGGCCGACGGCCGCGCCGAGCCCTTCGAAGGCGATCTGGACGACTACCGGCGCTGGCTCGACGAGCGCCGCAGCGCGGAAAATGCCGGCGACGGCGCCGCGGACCCGGCCGAACACAGCGCCGCAGCACGCAAGGAAAGGCGGCGGCTGGAGGCGGAACAGCGCCAACGGCTGCAACCCCTGCGCAAGGAGCTGCAACGGCTCGAAACCGACCTCGACCGCATCAACACCGAAAAGACGGCGCTCCAAGAGCGGCTCGCCGACCCGGTGCTGTACGAGGCCGCAGCCCGGGAACAGCTCAAGGATCTGTTGCTGCAACAGGCGCACCTGGACCGGAAACTGTCCGAGACCGAGGAGCGCTGGCTCACCCTCGGCGAAGAGCTGGAAGCGTTGCAACAGGAGTGAGTGCCCGCTTGGGCGTTACACGGTCCGTCCCGCCATACGACGGAAACGCTTGTGGCAACGCAGGTTTTTCGGGTAGCGTGAGACTATGAAAGCAACCCGCGACGAGCGATGCGTAGCCTGAAGACCTGGCTGTCCCAACTGCGGGCAGGGCGCCTGCTGTGGCTCGCCATCGCCTTTTCGGCAGGACTCACCGAGCTCATCGTCATCCTGCTGAGCCTATGGTTTCACAACGCCATCCACGTCGACTTCATCGTCACCGGCATCGTCGCCGCCGCCGTGGTGTCGTTCGTGGTGGTGCTGCTGATCCAGATGGTAGTGCGGGTGCTGCAACGGGCCGACGAACAGCTGCTGGAACAGACCCTCTATCTCGACAGCATCCTGCAATCCACCGCCAACACCCTGATCATCGCCCTCGATACCACGTTCCGGGTGAAGTACATCAATGCCATGGCGGAGCAGGCGTTCAACGTCACCGCGCGCCAGGCCCACGGCCGCCGCATCGCCGAGCTGGTGGACAGCGTGCGGCGCGAACACTTCGAGCAGGCGATGCGTGCGGTCACGCCCGGCCAGGGTTACCGCTTCGAATTCAGCTATGACGTCAACGACGAACCCCACTATTTCGAAGCCACCCTGGCGGAGATCCTGCACCACCATCAGCTCGCCGGCTTCCTGCTGGTGGCGCACGACGCCACCGACCGCAAGCAACTGGAGGAGACGCTGCGCGACCTCTCCTATCAGGACGGCCTCACCGGCATCGCCAACCGCCGCCGCTTCGACGAAAAGCTGGAACAGGAGTGGCGCCGCGCCACCCGCGAACGCCAGCCGTTGACGCTGATCATGGCCGACATCGACTTCTTCAAAAACTACAACGATCTCTATGGCCACCCGACCGGCGACGAGTGCCTGCGCAAGATCGCCAAGGTGTTGCAGGATGCCACCAGCCGCCCCGGCGATCTGGCGGCGCGCTACGGCGGTGAGGAGTTCGCCGCCATCCTGCCCAACACCTCGCTGCTCGGCGCGGAGAAGGTGGCGGAACAGATCCGCTCCCAGGTCGAGGCATTGGAACTGCCGCACGCCAATTCATCGGTCAGCCCCTGGGTCACCATCAGCCTCGGCATCGCCACCCGCGTTCCCGGCAATGACGAGCAAGACGCGGCGCTGCTGGAAGGCGCCGACCGCGCCCTCTACAAGGCCAAACAACAGGGACGCAACCGCGTCGTCGTCGATCACCACTGAGCAACCGCCCCGCCTTTGCTGTATCCTTGTGCGCCATGGAAGACCGCGTTATCGATCTCGAAGTCCGCCTCACCCACCTGGAAGCCGCCATCGACGAGCTGACCGCCACCGTGCTGCGTCAGCAACGGGCTCTGGCCACCACCGGTGAGCAGTTGGAATTCGTCAAATCGCTGTTGGCCGAACTGGCCCCCGACGCGGTCCGTCCCCTCTCCGAAGAGACGCCGCCGCCACATTATTAACCTGTAGGAGCGCCTCCGGCGCGATGGTCCATCGCGGCATAGCCGCTCCTACAATTTGGTATCCATATGAAATTTTTCGCTTCCGCCCCGCGCGGCCTGACCCACGCCCTCGCCGACGAGTTGCGGCGGCTCGGCGCCGAGAAACTGCAATCCGGCGGCGCCGGCGCGCACTTCGAAGGGACGCTGGAGACCGGTTACCGCATCTGCCTCTGGTCGCGCATCGCCAACCGTGTCTTGCTGCCGCTGACCACCGTGCCGGCACCGACGCCGGAGCGGCTCTACGACGAAGTGAAAGGCATCCGCTGGGAGCGCCACCTGCACTCCAGCGGCAGTCTCGCCATCGACGTCACCTCCACCGAGGCGGCGATCGGCCACAGCCAGTACGCCGCGCTCAAGACCAAGGATGCGATCATCGATCGCTTCCGCGAGCAGTTCGGCGAGCGCCCCTCCATCGACAAAGAGATCCCCGACCTGCGCATCCACCTGCACCTGCGCGGCGACCAGGCGCGGCTCTCCATCGACCTCTCCGGCGGCAGCCTGCACCGGCGCGGCTACCGCGCCGTCGGCGTCGCCGCGCCGCTCAAGGAGAACCTCGCCGCCGGCATCCTGCAACTGGCCGGCTGGCCCGCCGTCGCCGCCCGCGGCGGCGCGCTGATCGATCCCATGTGCGGCTCCGGCACCCTGCTGATCGAGGGCGCGCTGATGGCCGCCGACATCGCCCCCGGCCTCTATCGCGAACACTTCGGCCTGCTCTACTGGCGCCGCCACGATCGCGAGCTGTGGCACACGCTGGTCGAGGAAGCGAAACAGCGGCGCACGCAGGGACTGAACGACATGCCGCCGATCCTCGGCTGGGATCAGGACGGCGCGGCGGTCGAGGCGGCGCGCGATAATGTCGATCAGGCGGGCCTCAGCGATTACATCGTAATCGACCGCCGCGCCCTCGCCCCCGGCATCGCGGCGCAATTGCCCCTCGACACCCAACCGGGACTGGTCGCGGTCAATCCGCCCTACGGCGAACGCATCGGCGAGATCAACGCCCTGCGCGACGACTACGCGCGCCTCGGCGAGGTGGTGCGCGACGAACTGCCCGGCTGGCGCCTCGCCCTGTTCACCGGCAACCCCGACCTCGCCGGCTATCTGCCGCTGCGGCAGGAGCGCAGCGCTGCGCTGATGAACGGCCCCATCGAGTGCCAGCTGATCAGCTATGCGCCGGTCGGCGTCGCCGGCGAGGCGCCGGCGCTCTCCCATGGCGCCGAATCCTTCGCCAACCGGCTGCGCAAAAATCTCAAACAGCTCAGCCGCTGGACCCGGCGCAACGGCGTCGACTGCTACCGCCTGTACGACGCGGACCTGCCCGAATACGCGCTCGCCGTCGATCTCTATCACGGCGAGCGGCTGTGGGTGCACGTGCAGGAGTACCATGCGCCCAAGAGCATCGACCCGGCCAAGGCACAGCAGCGTCTGCGCGAAGCGCTGGGCGTTATCCCGCAGGTACTCGACATCGTCCCGGCGCAACTCTTCTTCAAGGTGCGCCAGCAGCAGAAGGGCCGCGCCCAATACGAAAAGCTCGGCGAACGCAAAAGCTTCCACGAAGTGCGCGAAGGCAACTGCCGCCTGCTGGTCAACTTCACCGACTACCTCGACACCGGCCTGTTCCTCGATCACCGCATCACCCGCGAGATGATCGAGCAAGAGGCCGCCGGCAAACGCTTCCTCAACCTGTTCGCCTACACCGGCAGCGCGAGCGTCCACGCCGCCGTCGGCGGCGCCGTGGCCACCACCACCATCGACATGTCCAACACCTATCTGGGCTGGGCGCGGGAGAACATGACGCTGAACGGCTTCACCGGCCGCGAGCACGAATTCATCCAGGCCGATTGCACCGAGTGGCTGCACGACGAGGCCGCCTGCGGCCAGCTCAAGTACGACCTCATCTTCATCGACCCGCCCACCTTCTCCAACTCCAAGCGCATGGAAAACATCTTCGACATCCAGCGCGACCACGTCTGGATGATCCGCCAGGCGATGCAACTGCTCGCGCCCGGCGGCGTGCTCTACTTCTCCAACAACTACCGCAAATTCAAATTGGATCATGAAGCGCTGGCGGAGTTCGCCATCGAGGATGTCACGCAGAAGACCATTCCGGAAGACTTCAAGCGGAACGGGAAGATTCACCAATGCTGGCGCATGATAAGAAATTGATATGCCATTTGGTGCTTCAAATCTCTTTCGGAAACACCTGATGACAAGGTCGCCGGAAGCGGCGACCTTGTCACCTTCACTTGTGTAATCAGAATCGGTACGCCAGATTCACCCCGTAGGAATCCAGATCCTTGCTGGCGATGCTGTCTTGCTTGTACCCGGAGCTGTCCGTCAGCAAAATGTCGTTGGTCATTACGCGACGATACTCGATGCCAACGCCCCATTGCGGACTGATCGAATAATTCAGCCCGATGATGCCTTGATAGGCCATGACTGTGTCGGAATCGTTGACACTACCGGTCGAGACACGCATATCCCACGAGATTCGTGTCTGACCGATACCCACACCGACATACGGCGAGAACTTGGGAGACGAATGGAAATCGTAGTAGGCGTTCAGAAAGAACGTCGTGCGTTTCTCGTTTCCGCTGGCCGTTTTAGTATATGGCGAAACGTCGTAATTGAATCTGTTGAAATCGAACTGCACCGTGGAATATTCAATCTCCCCACGAAACGCGGAGAACCTGTGACCGTAGGCAATACGTTCTACCGTACCGTCATTCTGCGAAGAATTGACATGATAAACGCTCCCACTGGTATTGGTCCACGACCATTCAGACGCTGACGAAGTTGCCAGCCCCACCGAGATGTAGTTGCCGCCACTACCGGTACCTGCCTGATCGGCATAAACAACCGGCTGAATAAGAAACATGACCAGAGCGGCCATCAATACTTGACGCATCGTGCTTTCTCCTTGTTGTGTTGTGAATGAATTCCGTTTCCAAGCCATGCGCTCAGAAAAATGAAATTATGCCGTACTACGTTATCAATTGCATAGACTCATTGAAATCAATGGTGAAATCAATGGGGTCAGACTCGATTGATTCTGTGAACTTATCCGATTTCCGGTCCCCACCTCTTGAAATCAATGGGGTCAGACTCGATTGATTCTGAACTTATCCGATTTCCGGTCCCCACCTCTTGCGCTCGGCTCCACCCGACGCTCCAGTTGCTTCTGGATTCGCTGTTTGAAACGGTTGCTCCCCAGTACCCAGGCCTTGTTGGTCGCCTGCCTGATCTCGCCCAGGCTACTCTCGGAAATACGGTGTTTGAACAACTGACGGTAGGCTGCCCGCACTTCCTCTGATTTGCCGAGCCGCAAATACTCGGTATGCGGCGTCACCAGCTCATCCTCCTGCCCCTGCGCATTGCAGCGATAGCTAGACCACGGATATTCCGACGGGTGCGACACCATCCCCGCCCGCACCGGGTTCAGCTCGATGTAGCGCATGCAGGTCAACAGGTAACGCTCCGAATCGATTAAAGTGGCCTTGTAACGCCCTTCCCATAACGTGCCGGTACGCTGGTAACAATAGTTGTAGTACTGGACGTAGTAGCGCCCCAGCATCTGAATGGCTTTGCTTACTCCGTGTTCATCGTGCGGCGTGACCAGAAAGTGTACGTGGTTGGTCATCAGCACATAGGCATGAATGTCGCAGCCATGCTTCTCACAGGCAGCCTGCAGCTTTTCTAGGTAAAAGCGGTAATCCGCATCGGCACAGAAAATCTCGCCTCGGTTGTTGCCGCGCACAATCACATGCTGGGGCTGACCGGGAATCGTGAATCTTGGAAGGCGGGCCATTTGCTTCCTTCCGGAATATTAAAGACATCTCAAAGTAGCATCTGGATTAGCCAAAATCAATCGAGTCTGACCCCGTTCTTCGGATTAGCCAAAATCAATCGAGTCTGACCCCATTGATTCTATGGATTAGCCAAAATCAATCGAGTCTGACCCCATTGATTCTATATAGCCCCATGCTTTCCCAAGTGAGTCTAGATAGGTGTGATAATCCTCTTCAGCATAAAATACTGCCTGCCGGTTATTGCCACGTTGAATGATGTGCAATGGATGGCCGGGTATCACCAACCTGGGTAATCGCGCCATTTCGCCCTCCTTGGCAAAATCATGATTCGGTTTAACTGCTCATCACCGATCGTCGGTCCACTTCAAGTGTTCTGACCCCTTGATTCCCGAAAATCTAACCGTTCAGGCTGACACAGAATTCTGAACACTCTCGCTGGCGGGGCTTTTTGTTGATGTAATCGTCTCAGTCCGCTATCGCATAAAGAACCTTCTGTTGAGCTATGGCATAAGCAATCAAGTCATTTAGGTCATCAAGAAAGCGTTGCAACTCGACTGAACCAGTTTGGCAGCGCAGCATCCGAATCTGCTCAACCAAACATGGAAGAGCTTCGACGGCAACCTCTGCGTCTTCATAGTAGTCCGCAAAATCATCGAAACGCACTAGACCATGAGCAACCGCCGTAGTAATGAGTTCATGGTGCATATCTATGCCTAGCGAGACCGTCTTTTCCGGTGCTCCGTTCTGACCAAGAACTGCGAAGTCAAGCGACATAGCAACCTCCTATGGATGACCGGGGAATGCGGTGACCAAGTCGCCGTTCGGGCGAGTAATCACAGTCATGACTGAGGTCTGCTGCCCCGTTGTGCGATCCAAGCCAATTGAGCGGCCAGTATTCCATGTACGTGCAAAGTTGCCGTTGGCTTGCTGAACCATCCGCTGTTGTGTCCCTGAGTTAATCAGGGCTGACAAGTTTTCGCCTTCGTTGAATTTGCTCTTTCCAGCAAACTTTGCGATGTCATTGACAGTGTGTCGATCAACAACGTGCGCCATGCCCTTTTCAGTGATGTTAATCGGGCCATTTAAGAGTGGCACTCCCCCCTTTGGAACACCAGCAGCCCCAGCATCATCCATCGTTCCGAGCTCAGATGCCGGAAGCTCGCCCTTATAGGCCGCAAGCGCGTCAGCATCCTCAGACATAGCAGCAAGGTCGCTAGCCGAGGACGTACGCATTGCTTCTGCCCCCAATCGAGCGGCCTTGCTAACCGCCACACCTCCGACCTCGGCCAGCGGCAAGGTGAGCCACATGTAACGTCCGTCAGTCGCCTGTTGATAGCCCTTTATATAACCCGCCTCTTCAGCACGCCCTTGCAGCATCAGCAGGTCTTGATAGTCGGCATCAGCTTGCGCCTGGTCAAGCGGACCGACCTTGTCGCTCGTCACCGTTCGATAGAGATACAGCGGCGAACTCGCCAACCCTTTCACAATCGTCAAAGCATCGCTGGCAACTCCAGAAGCCTTGCTCGCAGCTGCACTACCCTGTGCCATGCCCGCCCAGTAACGTGTATACCAATCACTTTCACTAATCGGCCGCTTTTGATTGGCGGTCAAATAAGCCTGTATACCCTTATCATCCACCGCCGAACTGAACAATGTCTCAAGATTGATCGTTTCGTTGTTGTATTCCGCCTGGGTTGCCACGAAGAAGGCGTGCTGTCCACCGTCAGCCGTCGGATAGAATCCACCAAAGTCTTTCGCTTCCTGGTCAATGAAGGCAGCAGTAGCAGGATTGACTCCATTGAGTTTGGCCCACTGGGCGTCCACCATGGCGGCACCAGTCTGGTCCAGCTGTTGCTCTGCCTGGGTCTCGGTGAGCGTCTCCCCCGTGGTCGCCTTCATGTAGGCGATATAACGTGCGATGCGCGATTTATCCTGGAGGAAATGTACCTCATCCGGATGCAACTGCCGGTTATACATATCCACGCCGGTAGCCGCCTGCTGCGCCGCCTGACCGCCGCCGCTCATGTTGTCGAT
>OFHG01000066.1_pt1 | contig 47597 bp, 47 predicted proteins | sample 1521931 | NCBI WGS metagenome assembly OFHG01 (sample SAMEA2468438, study PRJEB22500) | soil metagenome | biome: Glassland; feature: Farmland; material: Clay | place: Australia | collected 2013-01-31 | depth 0.55 m
CAGAACCTCCAGGCGACGCTTACTTCCCCACTTCGCTATCGCATTGCGCGGCTCCTCATCCAGCTCCCCGAGAAGGAGTTCACCGGACGCGAGATCGCCAGGCTCCTTCGCGTCAGCCACTCGGGGGTCCAGAAGGCCATCCGGCCGATCGTGGAGTCGGGGCTCGCCCACGAGAAGCGAATCGGCCGGGCGAATGTGTACTCGGCGAACAAAGATTCGTACCTCTTCCGGAGCCTCCGGAGCTGGTTCGGCGCGGAAGACAGCATTCAACAGGAGATGGTCGAGACCCTTCGAACTAAGCTGGCGGACGTCGTCATCTCCGCCGTCGTCTTCGGTAGCTTTGCGAAGGGTTCCGCGAGTCCCACGAGCGATCTGGACCTCCTGGTCGTGACGGAAGACCGAGCCGAGACCGGGAAGCGATTGGCGAGCCTCGCTGGGGTCTTCGCCAGGCGATACGGCATCAGGATTTCGCCCAGAGTCGTGTCCAAGGCCGAACTCAAGGCGGGGGCTTCCCTGCCGTACGTGAAGGCCGCGAGGACGGAGGGGGTTCTCATAGTGGGAAGACCCCTGGGGAGGGTGCTGGCATGAAGGGGAGGACTCGGGCCGTTTCCAAGGAGAAGTATGTAATCTACATGAAGCGATCAAGCGAATTCCAGTCGATTGCGGAAACGGCCATGGACAAAGGATTCTGGGATGTTGCGGTCTCCAATGCGGTTCATGCAGGAATCAGCATGGCAGATGCGCTGGCGGTCTACTATCTCGGACTCCGGTCCGCAGCTCAGGAACACGGCGAGTCGATTCAACTACTCTACAGGATCGGCGTGGATCGGAAGGAACTCGAGCGAAACACGAAGCACCTAACCGATCTGCTCGATGTTAAGAGTCTCGCAGAGTACGAGGAACGCTCGTTGAAGTCGGACGACGCCGAGGTCGCTGTCAAGAAATCGAAGCGCTTCCGTGTCTGGGCGACGGCAAAACTGCCCAGGTGACCGCACACGCCTCACGGATGATTCTGCGCTCGCGGCCCTCGCGCAATTGCCGTGTCACGCCCGTTGCGTCTCCTTGAAGGCGGCTCGGCGTCGGACTGGACCGGGACTCGGGGGAGCAGACCCATGTGAGCCTGCTCCCCGCCTGGAGCATGCTACTTTTTGACACGATGCGAAGTACACAAAACCCACACCAATCATCGCAGAGCGCTGTTCGTGGAGTCCTCCAGAGGTCTGCTTACCGCTGGTTCGAAATCCCATGGATTCGAACCTGAAATGTGACCCTCGCGGTAACCACCAGTTCATTGGTTCGAATCTCAATCGCGGCGTACTGTTCATCGGCAGCGCGCAGAGTCCTGCACCGGGCGTCCCCGTGCGAAGGGGCAGCAGTCGGATTCACTTTCATCCTAACCACGTCTCGTAGGCGGATGGGAATAACGCTCTGCAGACCGCTGTGCGCCGGCGCCCGGTGTTGCGCGAATGGTCATGCGCGCCAACCTCACGTCATGTGACATTAGCACGAAATCGAAGACGTCCGCACCCCTAACGAAGAGGCGGGTACGCCAGTCGTTGCAAACCCTTTGCGGGAAGAAGGCGGAACCAGGCAGCGACGCTGTTCGACAAGACTATGGGCAATGTCCTCCTATGCGGCCTCCAGGGGACCAGCATGGACACGCGGGAGGCGGACGTGCAAGCCATTCGCGAGCTGGAGCGCGGCGCCAGGGACGCTGCAGAGGCAAAGGACTTGGATCGATACGTCTCCTTCTATGCCGACGAGGCTGTACTGTTCTGGCCGGGAGCGCCGATGGTCCGGGGTCGGGCCGCCATACGGGAGTTCATGAAGGGCTTTCTTTCGATGCCCGGCTTCTCGCTCAGTTTCGAGACGGCGAAGGTGGAGGTACCCAGAGCCGGTGACCTCCCGTACTCCTATGGCACAAATCGGGTAACCCTCGTGGACCCGAACGGCAAGAAGATGAAAGACCGCGGGAAGTATCTGACCGTCTACGGGAAGCGACCCGACGGCACGTGGACGACCGTGGCGGACATGGGCAACTCGGATCTGCCGGCACCCCTCCCAGAGTAGACGCAAAGAGGACAGCGACCGCAGGGGCTCTCGATTCCGTCGGAGCAGAGAGCCCCTTGATTTTGCACCAGAAGGCGTGAGTGAGGAGAGCATCTGCAAGGCAATCGCATCGAGGGAACGGCTCTGGACTCGTCGTAGGAAGACCGAACGCAGCGGGGGTCTCTATCCAGGCCTCTGTCTGCGAAACCAAGTGGCCACGCGTCCGAATGCGGTTTCGCGCACCGCTGGGTCGGTGAGCTCGTGGTCTGCGCCTGCCACGATCACAAGCTCCTTGGGTTCCCTGGCCCGTTCGAAGAGACGTCGAATCCCAGCGAGGTCGACACCTTCGTCCGCATCTCCTGCGAGGACCAAGAGCGGACGAGGAGCGATCTTGGCCACCTCGTTCATCGGATTGAACTTGGCTCCGTCCTCCACCATCCAGTCGACCATTTGTCTCCGCAATTCGGGGTCAGTCAGACCGTGCATGGCCTCGGGGTCGTTTTTCAGCAGCGCGTCGACGGCGGGCTGGATGAGCGGGGAGCGGGCGAAGGCGAGCGTATCGTAGACGGGGGCGCGAGCGCACACGCAGCTGGTCCTCCGGTCCCGCGCCGCAGAGCAGATGGCCACCGCTCCTCCATAGCTGGCGCCGTAGACTCCAACCCAGTCCTTCCTCGACAGCTTGGACTGCGTAAGGTGCGTGACCGCGTTATGGGCATCTTCGATTTCCCGAGACAGTCGGAAGATACCCTCGCTTCGCCTGAATCCCCGGAAGTCAAACGTGAGGACGAGGAACCCTGCGGAAGCGAGTGAGGGTGCAGCCTCTTTGCCCGCATCGGGCAAGCCGTGGAGCTCGCATACGGCGGGGAAGGGCCCGTCTCCTGGCGGGACAAAGAAGTCTCCCCGAAGCGTCTCTCCTCCGGAGGTGAACTCGGTCGCAACAGTCCGGAACGGTGGCATGCGGAGCGGGAAAGGGCCTCCCCCCATAAGGGGCTACTCCCTCCGGCTCGAAGTCGCACGATGGCGAGCCAGCCGCTGACTGTCGACTGGCTCACTTCGCGGGAGGCTTTGCCGGAAGTCCGTTTGGGGTTCCATAAGCGAGCAGCTGGATTCTCTCGTGCACAAGCTCGCTCCTCGCCGGGAGCACTCTTACCCTGAGAAAAGGGTGCGGGCTGCTCCAGGGCCTGTTTTCGAGCGAAGGGCGGTCGATCGCGTCGAAGCCCCGATTCCCTAGCCTTCGTCCCCTCAGGCCCGCCGCTCGGGGCGGCCCCTTCCGGTCTCGGTTCGATCCCCGAGCCTCGCCAGGAGGGACTGTTTCAACTTTATTGTAAATAGCCACTCTTCATCATCGACTCCTTCGCGTGCAGTCGGTCGAAGTGGGGCACTTCGGGACGGCACCAACATGCAATCCGCGCGCACGGATCTTCCGGAATGGACGTGGGAATTCCATGGGCATCGGTGCCCTTTCATGCCGATCGGGTATCGCTTGGGCCTCCTGGCTCGGCGGGAGCTCGGCGTGGACCGGGCCAAGGACCACGGGATGTTCGCCCTCGTCGAAATCGGCGTGGGCCATCCGCAGACCTGCATGGCCGACGGCGTGATGGCCGCGACGGGATGCACGTACGGGAAGTCGATGATGGAACGGCTGGGCTACGGGAAGATGGCGATGATCCTGTACGCCCCGGGCAAGGGTGCCGTGCGGGTGTCGGTGCGCCCCGAGTTCCAGGACGAGCTGGGCACCCAGGAGTTCTTCTCCTATCGGAAGCGGGGCATCGAGCCTTCGCAGATTCCCGCGGACGTCACCGCACGGGCGGTCGACGTGGTGCTCCGCGCGCCGGAGGAGCGCTTGTTCAAGGTGGAGCGCTTGCCCGACTTCGTCTTCGGACGGCCGAGGGGGTCCTTCGCCAAGGTCAAGTGCAGCCGGTGCCAGGAGTACGTCTTCGAGCGGTACGTCCGCACGGTCGATGGGAAGCCGCTCTGCATCCCGTGTTCCGGGTTCACGGAGCCTCGACCTGAGGTCCTGAGGGGGACGCAGTGAACAGGCGGCCCCCATGGACCTATCCCTGGGGATCGCCGTCGCCGCGGTCTTCTTCATCTCCGCCGTCTTCTCGATGTTCGGGCAAGGCGGCGGCTCCCTCTACACTCCCACGCTCGTCCTCCTGGGCTACGCGACCCTGATCTCTGTCTCCACGTCCCTCGTGCTCAACCTGGTGACGGCCTTCTTCGCGACCCTCGTGTACTACCGGCAGAATCTCGTCGATGTCAGACTCGCCGTGGCCTTCATCCCAGGCATCGTGGCAGGTTCCTTCCTCGGCGGCGCGATGGGCAACTTCGTGGATCCCGGGCTGCTCCTGTGGCTCTTCGTCGCCTTCCTGCTCGGCGCCGGAGCCCGAATGGTGTACACGTACTGGGAACGGACGCCCGGGGAAGAGCTCGTGCCGGGTCACCCCTCTCAATCGATGTACCTGATCATCGTGGGCTTCAGCTTCGGCGTGGGGATCCTCTCCGGGCTCCTCGGCGTGGGCGGCGGCATCCTGATTGTGCCGTTTCTCATCTTCTTCTATAAGGTTCCCACGAAGGTGTCCGCCGGAACCGCTGGCTTCGTGGTCATCTTCTCCTCGCTGTTTGGCGTCCTCGGCCATTCCGCCTACGGGCATCTCGACGTCACCTTGATCCTTGCGACCCTCGTCGCCGTGGCAGTCGGAGCGACCCTCGGGGCGAGGTTCATGGTGCGGACGAAGGCCGGCTGGGTCAAGATTGGGTTCGGGCTCATCATGTGGGCCTTCGCGTTCCAGCTCATCGCGAAGCTCGTAGGTTGGATGTGAGCAGATGCCGGGGAAGCGGGATACCGCGTCGGGGAAGGGAAGGAGATCGGAGTCGACACCCACCGAGGTCCGCCGAAGCCTCGACAAGGGCGGGGGTCTGCCTCAGCTGGTGCGTTCCCTGCCGAGCGCCTTGGAGGCCGAGCGCGCCGCCAGAATCTTCCATGCGGTCTCTGATCCGGCCCGTTTGAGAATCCTCTGGGCCCTGGAGCGAGCGCCGCTCTGCCCGTGCCTCCTGCGCGAAGTCGAGCCGATGGCGAACTCGGCCCTGTCGTACCATCTCAGTCTTCTGAGGCGTGCGAGCCTGGTGACCACCACGGCGAGGTCGAACTACCGTGTCTACAGGACGACCGCACTGGCCAAGAGGTTCCTCGCCTTCGCCAAGGGAGCCCAGCCGTGAACCGTCCGTACCGAGAAGCCTCAGCGTCCGGCTCCGCCTTCTCCAGGCTCGGTTCAAGTCCGGTATGATTCGCGTCACCCCGCGGCCACGCCCTTTCCGGAGCGGATTCGAACGTCCCAACCAGGCGACCTCGATTGAGCGGGTTCGCGCGCCTCGAGAAGGATTGGGGGTCAAGTCTGCAGGAGCCGGGCTATGGGGTTCGGAGTCCCATGGATTCGAACCCAGGCCCCTCCCTGGGTGGGATCTGGACCCCGTGCCCACGGACTCTGGCCCCATTCGCGAGCCGGAAGGTCCTTAAGTCGCGCTCCAGATTCGCCGGGCATGGTGGTCGCGGTACGGTTGGGACTCATGGAACGCCACGGGAAGGTCCGTACCCCCGAGGGGACCTTCGAGGTGCATCGAGGCGACGACGGCTGGTACACGCTTGCCGGCCCATCGCCTGCCGCGTCCGGCCGGCTTCGCTATGACGATGACCGTGCTTTGCTCGAAATCGAGCGCGAGGCAATCCATTTGTCCATCCAATTTCGCCCGGAAACGGAACGGACGACCTTCGAGTTCGGCGGACGAACCTACGACGTGGCCCCCATGGACTTTGGAGAAATCACCATCAAGGAGGGGACGCGAGTTGCCGTGCAAGGTCACGCGACGCTGAGCGGCGCGAGGCTCAAGACCGTGGATAGGGCCCTGCAGCCCATCGAATCCGAGCTGGCGTTCGGCCTGGCCCTGCGGTCCAGCGCCCTGGACGAGGACTTCTGGCACGAGGATCACCCTCTCGTTTGGGGGGCAGAGGAAAGCGCCGAGGACGAGCGACTTCGTCACGAGGAGAAGGAGCTCAAGTGAGGGCGACGATGAGGCCCGCTGAGCTGCTAGTGGCGGTCCGGCTTGCGCGGTTCCTGACCGTTTGAGTGCCCTAGATCCATCGACGTTGGGCCGCCGGAAGGGCTATGCCCGGACGGGTCGATGCCGCGCTAGCATGCAGGGAGCTTGGAGGGCCGGGCGGGTGCGGGCCACGAGATGGGCACGGCTCAAGGTCCACGTCGTTTTCATTGCAGCATACCTCGGATTGGGGCTGGCCCTCCTCTTCAGCCTCGACACGCGCTCGGCCCTGATTGCATGGGCGCTCCTGTTCCTCCCCTTCTTCGCGGTATTCTACTACCTCGCGGCCCGGACGGCATGGGAAAGCCCGAAGGACTTCGTCTGCCCCACCTGTCAGCAGTTCATTCCATTCGACGCCGAGCAGTGTCCGTTGTGCGGATACCGGCCCGTTGCTGTGCCTGATGGAAACCCTGTCCGGGTTACCGCCCGTAAGGTCCCCAAAGCCAAGTGATACGGTGGGCCCAAACGATCGCACAACTCCAGCACACCGAGCGAAGGTGCTCCCGCCCCCGTTCCCCGAAGCCGGCAAGCGGCCGGAAGGGCTATGGCAAGACGAGCAGATGCGCTCAGGGGAAGGGTATGGGAATCCGGGGACAAAGGACGGCGTTGCATCCGCCCTTGGTGGAGCTGGGTAACTCCGGCTTGAAGCTCTCGAAGCTGGGTTTCGGGACGTACGACTTCGGCGTCAAGTCGAATCACATCACTCCGGAGCAAGGTGGCCAGATTCTCGCCGGGGCCTTCGAGCTTGGGATCAACTTCTGGGACACGTCGGATGACTACGGCAGCCAGGCACACGTCGCCTCGGCCTTGCGACACGTTCCGAGAGGGGAGGTCGTCGTCTCCACGAAGACGAGCGCCCGCAGCGCCGCGGCCGCTGCCCGGAGCCTCGACCGCTCCTTGAAGGAACTCGGAACGGACTACGTGGACATCTTCTTCCTCCACTACGTGGAATGGGGCTGGGTCGACGGGTGCCGGAACGTCGTGAAGGATCTCGCGGACGTCAAGGCCTCGGGCAGGGCCAGGGCCACCGGGCTGTCCACGCACAGCGTCAAAGTGGCTCAGGAGGCCAGCACGATGGAGGGGGTGGACGTGGTCTTGGCGGTGTGTTCCAACGCGAAGAGGGCCGTCCTGCAGGCGCTCCCGGAAAACGTGCCCCTGGAGGACGGCTCCATGGACGAGATGCTGGAGGCGGTGCACCGGATCCACAGGGCGGGCAAAGGCACTGTGGCCATGAAGGTGCTCGGGACGGGCGCTCCCGTTCTGGTCAAGGACTACCGTTCGTCCATTGCGTCGGTCTCCCGGCTCCGCTTCGTCGACGCACTCCTCGTTGGGATGAAGGACCTCGAGCAGGTCCGGAAGAACATCGCCGCCATCGCGGCGTGAGTGCGGGTGCCGAGTCGAAGCGTTCCCCACCAGCCCGTCGGGAAGTACGGGGGGCTCCGCCACCGAATTCCCTGCGAGTGCCTCGGTGAGCCGAGGGCAGCGACTCGGAAGATCTTGTCTCGCAGGCAGCAGGCTCAAGGTGGTTGGCGAACTCGATGGCGTGCGGGCCTGGATGAGCTCAAGACGTCGCGTCGCCGAGCCGGTCCAGCGCCTGGTAGGCCCTTAGGACGTCTTTCTCCTCGGTCACGAACAGGAACGAGTGAGGCGGTCCGTAGCTCAAGACGTAGTACACGTTCACGTCGTTCATCGCGAACTCCGTCCCGATCGACCCGATGATGCCCGGCGTCGTCAGCGCGGCATCGGACAGGGCCACGGTCAGTTCGGCAAGGCCACTGAGCGTCCGCACAATGTGGCGGTGGGGGATCGCTGCGGTGAGCTTGCCCAAGTTCTTCGCGTCGATGAAGACGGACACGGAATCCACCCCCGAGATGATCTGGAGGTTCTCCCCTCGCGCCGTGTCGATTTCCCCGGAGAACTTGGCCAGGAGCGTGGGGATCTCGGGCGCGTTCTTCATGGTCACCGCGACGATCTTGTTCTTCAGCGTCAGCTTCGTGATGAGTCTGGCCACGCCTTCCTGCTTCGCGGACGCGGTCCGCACGGGATACCTTCGGGTGGCGCTGATGATCGCGTCGAGGGAGTGCGCGTCGCCCTCGGCGCGTTGGATGTAGCGCGCCAGGGCCCGGATGTTGATGAGCCCCCGCGCCAGCCCCTTTCGGATGGCCGCATCCCCTTCGATGGTCCGCCGCACGGCTTCGCTCGTCTCGCGTGTCGAATTCGCCATGTTTGTGTCTCTCGCTCCCTGTCTAGCGCATTCCTGCCATAAGGGCCTTCCGTCCTCCGGGTTCCTTCGGCGGCATGCCTCGATACATCGACGTGCATAGCAACTTGAAAGGAGTCAAGCTGAGTGACGTGAAGGAAGCGCATGCGAAGGACCTCCAGGTGCAGGACAAGTACGGCGTGAAGTTCCTGAGGTTCTGGGTGGACGAGGGCCAAGGCACGATCTTCTGCCTCTCGGACGCGCCGGACCGGGAGGCGCCCCGGAAGGCCCATGACGACGCCCACGGGCTTCTCCCGGACGAGACGTACGAGGTGCTCGAGGGGGCCTGAGCCGATGGACCGGACGAACGGAACTCTCGCGGTGGCTCTGGCCGTGGTCTTCATCCTCGGCGCGTTCCTCGCGGTCCCCCTCGCCGCACGGGCCGCGGGGCCTTGCGAGGAAACCGCGTACGCCAACGGCCAGCTCTTTTGCATCCACGTGACCAAGATCATCGCGAACCCCAGCGCCGGCCTCCTGGCCACGGCCGAGCCGATCTACATCGCCGCGTACTTCCCCTTGCCCTCGGGCTGCGACACGAGCAACCCGTCCACCTGCGCGCCGGAGGCCCTGCCCTCCGGATACCAGCCCCTCTGCAACCCGTGCTTCCACGGCGGCGCGCTGGACGCCTTCCCCTACCATGACCACGTCATGGAGGGCGCTCCGGGCTTCGGGACCCAAGGCACCGTGGATGCGATGAAGGGCCCGTGGGTCCGGATTGTCGCGGCGTACGACCCCGCGTACAGCAACCAAGCGGGATTCACGCCGTTCAAGAGCACCGCGGGCATTGCCGCCGGCGAGTTGGCCGGGGACTTCCAAGCCATCCACCCGGGTGCGGTGAATCCCTACGAGATCAACACGGGGGTCGTCCTCATCTTCGGCGTCCAGCCGCTCGGGTAGACGCAAGACCACCTCGCCACAGAACTCGGTTCCCCGCGCCCTTTCCAGAGCGGGGGAACCCCCTTTTCCGACGCGCCACGGGAAGGGACTAGCGGCCCGCCTCGTGCTCCTCCACGGCCTTCGCGAAGATGTCCACTCCCTTGTCCGCCAGTTCCTCGGTGAGGACCAGGGGTGGCAGGAACCGCACCACGTTGTTGTAGTGTCCGCCCAGCTCGACGATCAGCCCTTGGGAGTAGCACCGTCTCCGGACGTCGCGGGCGATGTCCTCCGCCGGTTTCTTCGTCTTCTTGTCGTGGACGAACTCGATGCCGATCATCAGGCCCCGTCCGCGCACGTCCCCCATGTGGCGGCTGCGTCCCTGGGCCTCCTCCAGCCGCTTCAGCATCCGCGCGCCCAGGCTCCGCGCGTGCTCGGGAAGACGGTGCTTCTCCATGAACTGGATCGCGGCGTGCCCGGCGGCCATGGCCACGGCCTGCCCCCGGAACGTCCCGATGTGGGATCCCGGCGGCCAGGTGTCGTACTCGTCCCGGCAGACGCAGGCGGAGAGGGGATAGCCGATGCCCCCGAGTCCCTTGGAGAGGGTCATCAGGTCGGGCGTGGTCCCGGAGTGCTCGCAGGCGAACATCGTCCCCGTCCGCCCGAGACCGGCCTGGATCTCGTCCATGATGAGGGGGACCGCGTAGTCGTCCGCGATCGTGCGCAACTCGGCCACGTACGCGTCGGGCGGGACGATCGACCCTCCCTCTCCCTGGATGGCCTCGACGAGCAGCGCGGCGGGCGTGACGATCCCGGAATGGGGGTCCTCCAGCATGTGCCGCACATACTCCGCACACTGCATGCAGCAGTCGTCCGGCGATCCGTCCGCCTTGCCGAAGGGGCAACGGTAGCAGTACGCGTAGGGCGCGAAGTGGACCTCGGGGAGGAGGGGCAGGAAGTTCTCCTTGAACTTCTTCCCGCTGCTGAACGAGAGCGCGCCCGAGGTCATGCCGTGGTAGCCCCCCTCGAAGGCGAGGACCCCGATCCGCTTCGTGTGGAACTTGGCGAGCTTCACGGCGGCCTCCACGGCGTCCGAGCCCGTGGGCCCGCCGAAGAACACCTTGGAACGGTCCCTCATCCCTCCGGGCGCGATGGCCACGAGCTTCTGGATGAGGTCCAGCTTGGGCCGCGTCGGGAAGTCCAGCGCGTGGATCAGTTTCGTCTCCTGCGCGCGGACCGCGTCGAGCACGTCCGGGTTGCAGTGCCCGACGTTGAGCACGCCGGCGCCTCCGAAGAAATCGATGTACACGTTCCCGTCCAGGTCCTTGATCGTCGCGCCTCGGCCCTCCTCGAAGGCCACGGGGATCGCCTTGGAGTACGACACGACGTTGCTCTCGAACCGCTGCTGGAGCGCGAGGGCCTCCCGCGACCTGGGGCCGGGGACGGGGGTCACCATCTTGGGCGCGTCCGGATAGCTCAACTCCTCGAACCGCATGTCATCCCGCCCCCTGATACACCACGAGCTTGATCTCCGTCATCGCCTCGATGGCGAACCGGATCCCCTCGCGTCCGAGCCCGCTGTGCTTGAACCCGCCGAACGGCATGAAGTCGACGCGGAAGTCCGAGGTCTGGTTGATGAGGACGCTCCCGTATTCAAGGCCCTGGACGCACTTCTGGGCGACGGCCAGGTCGTTCGTGAAGACGCCGGCCTGCAGGCCGTACGGCACCGAGTTGCTGAGCTCGATGGCCTCGTCGAGAGAAGAGATCCGGAAGAGGATCGTCACGGGCCCGAAAATCTCCTGTTGCGCGATTCTGCTCTTCGGGCTGACGCCCTCGAGGACGGTGGGCGGGTAGACGCTCCCCTGCCTTTCGCCCCCCGCCAGGACCTGCGCACCTCCCTGGATGGCCTCCTGCACCCAGTCCGCCACGCGCTGGGCCTCCCTTTCCGTGATCATGGGGCCGACGTCCGTGTCCTCGGAGAGCGGATTGCCAACCTTCAGCCGCCGGGTGGCCTCGAGGATCCGCTCCCGGACCTCGTCGTAGATCCTCGCATGGACGAGGACCCGCTGGGCGTGGATGCAGTTCTGGCCCTGGGACTCGAACGCGGCATCGACGACCTGGGGCACCGCGCGGTCCAGGTCCGCGTCTTCCCACAGGATCACGGGAGAGTTGCTGCCGAGTTCCATCGAGTACTTCTTGACCCCGCCCCGGCGGACGATCTCCGCCGCGGCCTCCGTGCCGCCGGTGAAGGACACGACCTTGATCCGGTCCTCGCGGAGCAGCTCCCGGACGGGTTCGCTGTCTCCCCGGGCGACGAGGACCTGGGCGCACTCGTCCGGGAGGCCTGCCGACCGGGTGAGGTCGACAAGGCGGATTGCGGAGAGCGGCGTAAGGAGGGAGGGCTTGAGGATCGTCGAGTTCCCGGACGCGATCGCCGGGCCGAGCTTGTGCGCGACGAGATTCAACGGATCGTTGAAGGGTGTGATCGCGAACACGACGCCGACGGGCTCTCGGACGTAGTAGGCGAACATCCCCTCTCCGCGGGGTTCCGCGTCGAACGGGACCGTCTCGCCGTGGATCCGCTTCGCTTCCTCCGCGGAGAACTTCATCGTGACGGCGGCCCGTCCCGCCTCCTTGAGCGAGTACTTGATCGGCTTGCCGGCCTCGATGGCGATTGTCTCGGCCAGCATCCTCGCGTTCTTCCGCAGGGATTCGGAGGTCGCCTCGAGGATCCGGGCCCGTTCGTGGACCGGCATTCTCCTCATCCTCTTCGATCCGACCAGCGCCTTGTTCAGCATGGCCCGCGCGGCCTCGACGCTCGTCTCCTCGAGCTCCTTGTGGACACGGTGGGTGAACTTATCCTGGACCTGGATCATGTCCGACGACCTCCTGAGGATCAGGAATCGCGGCTCGGGTTGTTCTCTCTTCGCCTCGGGCGCGCCCCTGCGAGTCGAAGACACGTCGTCCGGACGGAGCGGGGGAACTATCTAATCAGGGTTCCGCTCGTACAGTCACGTCGCGGTCCTGCGATGGGTTGTGACGTGTCCCGGAGATTCTGGGGCGGCACCGGGCGGGGAGGGCATCGTCCATGCAGCCCCGAGGTTCGGTCTCGTCGCGCCGAGGCAAAGCGGCCTAGAGATCCCAGTCCTCCCTTGCCCAGTAGTAAGGCCTGTACGCCTCGGGATCGATCTTCGTCAGGACCTCTCCTGCTGGAGTCGTCATGACGACGTGGGGGGAGTAGCCCGCGAGGACGATCTCCTCAATCGGGATTTCGTGGATGGGATCATGTTCGGACTTGCCGAAGGACAGCTGACCGGTCCCGACCTGCGGGCTCCCCCAGTCGATGTCGGGTTGCAACTTGATCAGGATGGGCGGGTATTCGAAGCCCCGGTTGGTGACGCTCCGAAACGCCTTGATCAGGTACACCGCGGTGGACGGGAACTGTCCCCCGAAGGGGCCCTCGAGCCGGACGCTCAACCGAAGGAGGCGGATTCCCCGCCGGACGCAGGTCCCGGTGACCGTGACTCCGTCGACCTCCAATCGGACCGACTCGGCGATCTTCTTCGGGTAGCCCGATCGCTCCCTCCCTTGGAACATCGCGGCATCGTTCGTGAGGGGCATCGAGACGCAGTAGTTGCCGACCTCCCCCTGGTACTGAGCCGAGAGGAACACGGCGGCCTCGACGTAGGCCGGACTGTAGTTCGTCTGGCGGAACTCCGCCACGTAGGCCGTGCCGGTCGGGACTGCCGCCGGTTCCAGCGGAGGAGGGAGCACCCTTCGGACCACGTCGGGATCCGTTCGGAAGATGGCCAGCAGCATGCGCACATCGCTTGCGATGGAGCCCCTCGAGAGTTGCTCCTCTCGCCGATCGAGTTCATCGCGCGCCCGCACAAGCCCCATGGTTCCCCGTGGCGTATCGAGGGCCGGACCTAAGAATCAACCGTCTATACCGCGGCCGATCCGCGCGACTCGGGCCGGGGGCGGTTTCCTGCCCCAGGCTCAGAGCCCGATGCTGTTGATCACGCCGCCGGAGTTCGCGTCGACGACCAGGGCGATCTTGCCCCCCTGATGCTCGTAGCGGGCGAACCAGATGGGCGCGTGGAGCAGCTCCACGTCCGCGGCGTTCACGTCGGAATGCAGCTCCTGGATCATGTGGTACTGCCGGTGCGCCTTCTCCGATTGGAGTTGCGCGACGAGCGCCTTGGCCTCGTTGCGGGCCCCGTCTTCGCCGACGTCTCCGTTCAGAATCTTCACGCTCTTGGGGACCTTCGTCACGTCGAAGAACGTGCGGTCCTCCAGGTTGAACTGGTAGTCCCGGGGCTGGTGCTCGAAGAGCGCCTTGAGCGCGACGACGGGGAAGTTGTAGTTGTCCGCGAACTCGTAGCTCTTCCTCGCGCCGCCTCCGCCGATCCCGCCGCCGCCCATCATGGTGCCCACCATGGTCCCGGCGACGAGCGGCCCGGCGAAGCCCATGCCGCCGCGACGGCCGCCCATGGCGCCGCCCATGAGGCCGAACAGCGCGGCCGTCGTCGCGATCTGCCCCGCCTCGACAGCCACGTCGCTCGCGATGATCGTGGTCCTCGCGGAGACGGAGACGATCCAGTACGGGACCAGGCTGAGGTTCATCTCCTCGAGCTTCGAGGTCTCCTGCAGGTGGCGGTGGAGGAGGCCGCGGTCCATCAGTTCGTGGAGCTTGGCCTCGACCCGGTCCTGGCTGCCGATCCGGATCGGGAGCATGGTCTGCTTCTCGATCCCCTTCCAGCCGGCGTTCGCCAGCGTCACCCCGGATCCGCAATACGGGCAGGTGATCACCATCTCGCCGAACTGGGGCGAAATGGGCGCGCCGCAGTTCGGGCACTTCAGGGAGGTGGCACCCGTGGGCGCGAGGACGGGCGCCGACGGGGCCGTGGGCTGCGCCGTAGCCGCAGCCCCGAGCTTCGTCCCGCACTTGATGCAGAAATCCGCATTATCCGGAAGCTGGGTGCCGCACTTGGGGCAGTACAAGGCCATCGCGTCTCCAGGTCACCCCTGACCCTGGGCGGTATTTGAGGATTCCCCCCGGCCCGTCCGTGGCGCGGAGGACCCCTCGTGCCCCTACGACGCGCGGCGGCCTTCCTTTGCGCAGGCTCCTCCCGGCATCCTCACGTACGCGGGTCGAAGAGACTCCGCGTCACCTGGAGGAGATGCTGGGTGTTCACCTCCCCCGTGAGTCGGCCGTCCGGGTCGACCACGGGGAAGTCGTTGAGGTGCTCGTCGACGACCATCCGCACGAGGTCCACGATCTTGGTCTCGCGGGTCACGGGCTTCGACCGATCCATGAATCCGCGGACGCCCTCGGACTGCATGTCTCGGACGAAGCGGAAGAAGGAGATGACTCCCGCGGGCCGCTCTCCGGCCCGATAGGCCACGAGCCGCATCAGGGTCTCGATCCCGATGACGCCCTTCAGCTTCCCGTCCCCGTCGACGACGTACGCCTTCCGGGTCGTCGAGGAGCGGAGGACGGCGTCCACCGCATCGCGGAGGGTCCCCTCCTCGGGGACGGTCTCCGCCTGGGTGACGATGACGTCGAACACGTCTCCGATCGCGGTCGCCGTCTCGAACCGTTCCGGGTCCTTCACATCGCCCTCGTACATGGACGCCTCACCCGCCACCCGCCGCGCCTCGCCGATCTCGCTCCCGATCGGGGCCCGACGGCGGCGGGTTCTGGGACCGATCCTCAAGATCGAGCGGGGCCTTCTTCTGGCTCGCCTCTCCGCCCTCTTCCATGTGGACATGCAGGGTGCGCTGGGGGAACGGGATCTCGATGCCCGCCTCCGTGAAGGCCCGGTACACCTCCGTGTTGAGGTAGTCCTGCACGGTGAACCGGTCGTCGCGGTTCTTCAGCCAGACGAGGACGAAGAAGTCGAGGCTCGACTCGCTCATCGCGTCGAAACGGAGGATGGGCTTGTAGGGGTCGTCCTGGAGGATGAGGGGCGACCGCGCGATGATTTCTTGGAGGATCTCCTTGACCTGCCGCGGGTCCGACCCGTAGCCCACGCCGAACGTCTTCATCACGCGACCCTTGTCCTGGGGGTTTGTGAAATTGGCCACCTTGTCGCTCACGAGCTTGTTGTTGGGCAGGGTCACGATGCTCGCGTCGGAGAAGCGGAAGAAGCGGGTCGTCCGCATCCCGATGTGTCGGACCTGGACCCAGTCCCCGTCGCTCAGGATGATCACGTCGCCCTCCTGGAAGGGGCGGTCCGTGAGGAGGAAGATCCCGCTGAAGAAGTTGGAGAGGGAATCCTGGGCGGCGAACGCGACGACCATGCTCGTGACCACGCCGCCGGCCACGAACAGGGTGAGGTCGATGTTCAGGTACCCGAGGAGGAGCCCGAGTCCCGCCAGGCCGATGATGACCACCCCGAGCTTCTCCACGATGGGGACGAGGACGTCGTCGATGTTGGATGCGGTCTTCTTCGCGATGCTGCGGCTGAGGCTGATCACGACGTCCCGGAAGAGGCGGTAGGCCACGTAGAGCCCGACCAGGGCGACGACGACCTGGTACACGCTGAGGGCGTCCGCCTGGACCCAGGACGGCAGGTACCGGTCTAGCGCGGAGAGGGACTGGATCGTGCCGTAGAGGACCAGGAGCACGAGGACCGGCGTCCGCAGGATCCGGATCGCGATGCGGCCCACGTCCGTCTTCGTCCGCTCCCCCAGCTTGCGCAGCAAGGGGACGAGGATCAGGAGGACGAGCCCGGCGAGACCGGCCCAGAGGACGATATCGAGGAGGAACACGCCCCCCTCGTTGTCCAGCGGGGACGGGAGGGGATTGGGGAAGAGGCCGAGGACCTGCTTCTCGGCGAAGGTGCCCGGGATCGTGACGGTCGCCGTGCGGGCAGCGAGGTAGATGATCGCGCCGTCCTCTAGGACGGTGAAGATCACGTTGACCGTGACGGACGCCGCGGCCTCGATCCGATCGGGAGCCTGCACGGTCACCCGGATGGCCACCGCATGGGACGGCGTGAGGTTGGCCACCTGGGACGGTGATGCCGCGACCGTCCAGCCCGCCTCGGCGCTCGCGTTGACCGTGACGTCGTACGGGATGACGTCCACGTTACGGACGGTCCAGTTGAACGAGGTCGCTTCTCCCGGGGCCAGGGTCTTCTGATAGGTGTCGATGGACAGGATCTGAACAGGGTCCTGACCCCTCGCGGAGAGGGCCGCGGCTAGGAGCAACGCGGTGATGAGAACGGTGGAAAGGACGATCCCGCGGCGCACGGGTACCCGATGAGGTCATCTGCAATAAGACCTTCGTTCATGCAGCAGGTTCGAGAACCTGGGGGAGGCCGCGCACGGGCCGCTCTCGGAGAACATCCGGCTGCGCGGCGGATTGCATGCGCCCCCGTGCGGACGTCGATGCGAGGAGCCGCGGCATCGTCCGGTCGCCATTGCGACGCTCTTACTCGACGGCGCTCGCGCGCGGTTTCATGGGAAGAAAAAGGACCTCCGCGATGGGCTCGCGGAGGCGTGCTGTCCCCATGCGTGGGGGAATGAGGGTTGGTTCAGTGTGGCTGTTGCGCTGGCATGGCCGGCTCGGCCTTCGCGGCCGGCGGGGTCGTGGTCGCGGCTTGGGCAGGCGGCGTAGGCCCGGTGGGCTGCGGTACGGTGTTCCGCCGGAACCGCACGGCGATCCGCGCGCCTTCTTGAGCGGCGAGCTGCTCGAGGACGGCCTTGTTCAGCCAGATTTCGCCGTAGTTCTTGTGGGCGGGCTCGACCCGCACGTCCGCCTTGCGCGCCCCGTGGTAGAGGCTCGCGAGGAGCCCCTTCTGGGGTTCGAAGATCTTCGCGAGGTGTTCGGAGACCCGCCCCGCGTCGACGGGGACCTGCTCGTTCATCTTGGCCTTCAGCCGGCGCGTCGAGAGGTACGAGTCCGCGATGGCGGCGTCCTCCTTCCGGAGCTCCTCGCCGACCTTGCGCCGAACCTCCTCGGTGGTAAGGCCCTCCGAGGGCTGGATTCTCTCGGCCACTCGCTTCGCGACCTCTTCCTTGGCCCCGGCCCGCGTCATGGACTCCTCGAGCTTGGAGCGGCTGAATTCTTGCATCTCACCGGAGCGCTTCTTCACATTGGTCATGATCTCACTCGGGTCCTTCTGGTCATCGAACGTTCATCAAGGTTCCTCTGTCACGGAGGCGAGTTCCTCCTCCAGGAGATCCGATGCGGCGACCCGCGCCCCCGCGGCCCGACGGCCGGGGAAGCCCGCGGCTCCCGTCTACGGGTGGGGCACGCCCGACACGGGAGTCGCCGCCCTCCAGATATGCCGCGCGACGCGGAGCATCGCCGTGGCGATGGCCGAATCGTCCGTCCAGATCGCGACATCCTCCCCGCGGTTCGGGGAGCGGTCGTCCGGGATCGGATGGCTCAGGAGGAACTCCCGACCGTCGGCCACATGGAGGGCGACGGGCATGGGGAAGTCGATCCCGCGGACCTGGGCGAACTCGGACATCCCGAGGACGCTTTCCCGGTTCTCCGGGGTGAGATGGAAGGCGTACCGGACGGAGACGCCCGCGCGCGTCCTCTCCCGGAGGGTCGTCCCCAGGGCGCGGGCCAGCCGCCACGGGCTGTTCGCGGTCCCGATCCCCAGGATCTCGTGCTGCGCCCGAGCATACATCTCGTCCGTCCGCGAGGCCACGTTCCGCCGGCCGTAGAGGGCCTCGAACCGGCCGCGCTGCGCGGGCAGAATCTCCTCCATGACGGCGAACTCACGGGAGATTCCCTCGAGCGACTCTTCGAGGGTTCGTGCCCGTCTCCGCTGGTCCTGGGCCACCTTCCGTAGGTACGCGGCCAAGGGCACGGGTCGGTACCGCAGCGGTCGCTCGGGCAGGACCTTGGTGAGCCCCTTCTCGTGCAGCTGCTGGAGGACGGAATAGACGCGGCTCCGAGGGACGTGCGACACCGCGGGGATCGCGGCCGCGGTCGTGCTGCCCAGCTCGAGGAGGGCCAGGTAGACGCGGGCCTGGTATTCCGTGAGGCCGTACCCCCTCATCCGCTGGATGCGTTCCTGATTGACCGGGATCCCGTTCCCCCCTGTCGCCTCGGCGTGGGCGTCCGGATGCGGAAGGAAGGACGACCTGTTGAGGGTTTGGGTTCTGGATGCGCGACGCCGTCGATGCCTCCCCCGGCAGGGACCTAGGCTTCGCGGCTCCCCTCGCGGGGGAAGGTCTGAGGGAGGGGCGCTCCTCCGCCCCAACCCGATCCGCGTGGCGGGGTCAGGGACCTCTGGATCGGGTGCGCGGGGGCGGCGTGCGGCGGGCCGCCGTGGACGGCGGCTTCTCGCTGATCTGGAGGTCGTCCACGTCCAGGTCCTTGAAGAGCTCGAGCACCTGCGTGCTGTAGACGGCGGGGCGGGGCGCGGCCGCCTCGCGGCCCAGGGCGCGCTCCGCGGAGACGACGCCCACGGTCGTCGCGATCACCGTGAGGAGGATGATGAAGAACGCGGCGTTCAGGAACTGGGTCTCGTACGGCGCCAGGATGGAGGCATAGTAGACGTCCCCGGGCGCGGACGGCGCGAGGAAGGAGGGGATCGTGAACGGCAGGGAGGCGAGCACCGCGGCGGCGAGGCCCCGGCCCATGACGGACCACAGCAGCCGCCGCTCCGCGGGCGGCTTCCGGTGGACCCGGGCTGTGGCCCGGGACACGAGGACCCGGACCCCGATGATCCCGAGGAACACGAGGAGGATGCCCAGGAGGAACAGCCAGAAGGTCCCGTTGAGCATGTCGAGCAATGGAACCTGGGTCGTCACGGCCCAGGCCCCCGTGAACTGGAGGGAGAAGACGATGCCGAGGAACACGAAGAAGAACGTGCGGACCACGAAGGCGATCTCCCCGTGGAACTGCTTGATCCGCTCGTCCACGACGAACCGGGACTTCAGGTTCAGGTGCCGCTCCAGGGTCACGTGGTTCCCGAGGATGAGCCCGAACGTGAACGCCGCCATGGCGCCGCTTCCCCCCGCCAGCTCCCCCGTCGCGTAGACGACGAAGAGGAGGGCGATCGTGAGCATGTACGAGAACGGCTTGTCCTCGAGCTTCCTCAGGAGGAGGAACCAGCCCAGCCCGAAGGCCGACCCCACCGCGATCGCGACGAGGAAGGACTGGCCCAGGCTCGCGAAGACGGGCAGGACGGACGCGCCCGGTCCCTCGCGGAGGAACTGGATGAGCGCGAGGACCGTGACGACGCACAGGACGTCCGTCAGGACCGACTCGAGGGTGAGGACGATCTTCGTCTCCTCGCTGGCCCGCAGGGGCCGCACGACGCCGATGACCACGGCGCTGCTCGTTCCCCCGAGGATGGCCCCGAGGAGGAGGCCCACGGGCCACGGGTACCCCAGCACCGCGACCGTGATGAAGGAGATCACGAACACCGTGGTGACGAAGGCGAGGCCCGTCTGGAGCCCGGCGACCCCGAGGTACTTCGCGATCTCGGAGAGCCGCAGGTTGAGCCCGCCGTCGAAGAGGATGATCATGAGGGCGACCGCGGTGAAATAGGGCGTCGAAAACTCGAGGACCGCGGCGGGCACGAGGGTGACGCCGAAGAACGTGACCGTGACGGGCCCCAGGAGCACCCCCAGGAAGATGAGGATGAGGAGGTCCGGGACCCGCGTCCGTTCGAAGATGAGGCCGGCCGCGAAGCCGATGGCGATGACGCCTCCTGCGGCCAGGAACGCGGTGAGCAGGCTCACGGACCCCGCGCCGGTCGAGGTGGCGTTGCCGGTCTGCAGCGCGCCCAGGAGCCCGGCCGGGTGGGGGATCGGAGGCACGGGTCGCGGTGCAACGCCTCCTGCGACGATGCAGGCGGCCGCGAGCACGAGGAGGAGGGCCGGGGCGAGCGCTGCGAGCGAGGTTCGTCCCATCCGATTCGGATTCCCCCCACCGTATAAATACGCATTGACCGCGGGGCGCCTCCGCGGTCTCCGGAGACGCTCACAGGGGCTGCGAGATGAGGATGACCGCGACCAGGACGGCGAGGAGGGCCACCCACAGGGGGATGGCGAACCAAGTCGCTCGCTTCGCGCGGTCCGCCTCCCACCATCGGAGGGGGTGGATTCCCTCCACGAGGAAGGTCATCACCCCCGCCAGGTTGATCCCGATCAGGTTCACGAGAATCAGGAGGAGGGCCCCCGTCGCGGGCGCCCAGAGCCGGGCGCCGAGGAGCATGCCGAACGCGACCACGGGCGGGAGGAGGGCCACGGCCACCATGACCCCGATCATGATGCTCGAGAGGCGCGTGGTCACGGACAGGCTCCCCGCAACTCCCGCGACGAGGGCCAGGGCGATGTCGGCGAGCCCGACATGGGTGCGCAAGGCGACTTCGGGGATCGAGGGATTCACGCCGGCGATGAGGCCGATCACCGCGGCGAAGGCGATCGCGAGGAAGATGCCGAGGGCGTTCGCGCGGAGGGCTCCCTTCGCGAGCGGGATGTCCCCCAGGGTGGTCGCCAGGGAGAGCGCGACGTTGGGCATGAGGAGCGGGGCGATGACCATCGCAGCGATCACCACGGCGATGCTGTTCGACAGCAGGCCGATTGCGGCGACCGCCGTGGAGAGGAGGACCAGGGTGACGAACGTCGAGGAGACGCGGCTGCCCTCCTGGACGTCCGAGTAGAGCTCCTCGCGGCTCACGCGGGCGATCCGGCGGCCCGCCCGCTTCGGCTCAACCGTCGCGGGCGGCGGTGTCGCCTCCTCTGCGGGAGGGCGGGGGAGCGTCGCGCTGACCTCGAGGAGCAGGACGCGGAACCCCTCGACCGCGGCGAACCGCTGCTCGAGGGCATCCAGGACGGGCTCCGTCTGCTCGAGGGAGACGAGAACCCGGATCACGAGCTGGTTGTCCGGAAGTTCCTGGCGCCACTGGGCCAGGGCCCGCTGTCCCTGGAGGACGGCGTGCAGTTGTTCCACGTAGCGGCTGGGGAGGTGGATCTCCAGCAGGCGCAGGCTCACGGCGAGGGCCTCCCCCATCCGCGGTTGGCGGTTCCATCGCATTGGCCCGGGGACTTCCCGCCCCACGGCCCGTCGTGGAGGGACGGATGCATCGAGGACCTCGCACAGGCGTCCCCGCTCAAGAGTCTTGCGCACCGCGCCCCTGGGGCCGGCGCGGGTCGCCTAAGCCAAGGCTCATGGCCACGTATCTCATCCGCGGGAAGCATGGCACGCGTGATCGACTGGCTGTTCGACCGGGAGCTTGGGAGTACGGTCATCCTGGGCTCCACGGTCCTCGTGTTGCTCCTTGCGATGGGTGCGGTCTTCGTGCATGAGGTGGAAGGGTGGGGATGGGTGGACTCGGTGTACTTCATCGTCACCGCGGTCACGACCCTGGGCAGCAGCTTCGTGCCTCAGCACGAGATCACGAAGATCTTCCTCATCGTGTGGCTGCCCGTGGGGATCGGAGTCGGCTTCACCGTGCTGGCCTCCATCGGGGCGGCGATCCTGGACGCCCAGCGCCGTCGCCTCCGGCGCTTCCGTGCGGCCGTCGGGAGCCGCGAGGGCCATGGCGAGGGGCAATCCTAGGCTGCGAGTCCCTCTCCGCCGCACGCCTCCGCGCCGAGAACCTTTTCTGGCATGGCGCACTGGGTCCTCCGTGCTCGCCTTCGCCTCGTACGGCATCGCGGGGGACCCGCCGGTCGTCCTCCTGCACGGCTGGCCTCTGGACCGTTCCCTCTGGGCGGCCGTCGCCTCGGACCTCGTGGCGGTCGGGTACCGCGTCGTCTGCCCCGATCTCCCCGGTTTCGGGGCGAGCCCCCCGCTTGCGCCGGACGACTGGACCGTGGAGGCGTACGCGGACGAGGTCGCCGCGCTCCTGGTGAGCCTCGGCTCCGGGCCCGTCCCCGTTGCGGGGCACAGCTTCGGCGGCTACGTCGCGCTCGCCCTGGCCGACGATCATGCGGACCTCCTGGCCGGGCTCGGGCTGATCGCATCGCGGACGAGCGCGGATTCCGACACGGCGCGCGCGGGTCGCGAGGCCACCATAGCCCAGGTGCGCGCTCAGGGGACGCGGGCCCTGCTGCCCGGCCTCGCGGCGAAGCTGCTCGCCCCGACGGCCGCCCCCGAGCTGCGTCTCCGGGCGGAGCGGTTGGTCGGAGCGTGCCCTCCCGAAGCCGTCCTCGCCGGCCTCGCTGCCATGGTCGCGCGTCCCGATCGCGGCTTCGTCCTGGAGGAGTTCGCCCGGCCCCTCCTGGTCGTGCACGGGACCTCGGATCAGATCATCCCCGCGGCCGAGGCGGCGAATCCCTCCCGGTCCCGCGGCGTCACGCGTCGCCTCCTCGAGGGGATCGGCCACCTGCCCATGTGGGAGGCCGTGTCGGAGACCGCCGGGGCCGTGGCCGCGTGGGCCCACGCCACCCGCGGGCCGTGACCGTTCGCCTCCGGGCCCGCGAGCACGAGGCCATTCATCTCGAAAGAACTAAGCCGCCGCAGGTCCCGTATCGTCGTGGATGCGCGTCGCGATCCTCGGCGTCGGGGGATTCGGTCGCACCCTGGCTTCGGAGCTCCGCACGGATCGGCGCGTCACGGCGCTCCTCCTGGCGGACCAGAAGGGCGAGCGGGCTCGGATCCTGACCGCGATTCACGGACGCGTGCCGATCGAGGCGCGCACGCTCAACGTGGAGGACCCGGTCGCCCTGGGCCGCGCGATCCGCGGCTACGACGTGGTCGTGAACGCGACCCTTCCCAGGCACAACCTGGCCATCATGGAGGCCGCGCTCCGGGCGGGGACGGACTACCTCGACGTGTCCGCGACGGGCCCGCGGACGCCCGGAGGGAAGCCGGGCATCCTCGAGCAGCTCGATCTGGATGACCGCTTCCGGGCCGCGGGTCGCACCGCGATGCTCTCCATGGGCCTCGACCCAGGGATCTCCAGCGTCCTCGCCAAGGACGCGGCCGCCCGGTTGGACCGTGTGGACGCCGTGCGCATCCGCACGGGCGCATCGACGAGCGAGGCGGGCACGCCGGCGTTCCCCCTGTACTCCCGCGAGGCATTCCTCGGGGACGTCCTCGTCGTGCCCACGGTCTGGGAGGACGGTGAGCTCCGGGAACGGGAGGCCCTGGGCGAGGAGGAGACGTTCGCCTTCCCGCCACCCATCGGCGCGCAGACGGCGTACCTGGTCTCCCACGAGGAGGTGAAGACCCTCCCGCGTTTCCTGGGCAAGCCCGTCCGCCGCGTGGACTACAAGGTCGCCCTGAACCCCCACCTCGTGCGCGCGCTCCTGGCTTTGGAGCGGCTGGGTCTCCTGAAGGACGACCGCGTGATCCGGATCGGGGACGAGATGATGCCCTTCCGCCGCGCGCTCCTCGCGGCGTTCCCCGAACCCTCCGCGCTCATGCTCCCCCTCCAAGGGTACGAGGCCCTGTCCGTGGAGGTGGAGGGCACGCAGGCGGGACGCCGCCTCGTCCGGCGGGGGGACATCCTGTTCGCGAACCAGGAGGCGAACCGCCGCCGCTCCACGACCGCGGCGCACTACCTCACGTCCGTGGGCGCGGCGATCGGCCTCGTGCTCATGGGCGAGAAGGAGGTCGGCGGTCCCGGCGTGCGGACCGCGGAGGCCCTGGAGCCTGCGGCGGTCTGGAAGGAGTGGGAGGCCCGCAAGCTGCCCCTCGTCTGGTCGGAGCGACTCGCGGGCTAGGTCCGTGGGCCGCGCCGGATCACAGGGGGTCGCCGAACGTGATGTAGTGCCAGGGCTTCTTGTCCGCGTCCGTCATGTCGACGTACACGTGCTTCACGTTCGTGTACTCCTCGAGGCTGTAGATGGAGAGGTCCTTGCCGAACCCGGACTGCTTGTAGCCGCCGTGGGGCATCTCGCTCACGAGGGGCAGGTGCTCGTTGATCTCCGCGGCCCCGAAGCGCATCGCGTTGGCCACCCGGAACGCGCGGTGGATGTCCTTGGTCCAGACGCTCGAGTACAGCCCGTAGATCACGCCGTTCGCGATCTCGATGGCCTCCGCCTCCGTCTTGAAGGACATGGCCGTGACCAAGGGGCCGAAGACCTCCTCGCAGCTGATCCGCATGTCGAACGTCGCGTTGCTGAACAGGGTGGGCGGGTAGTACCAGCCCTTGTCGAAGGGCTTCGCCTTGGGTCGCGCCCCGCCGATCTCGAGCTTGGCGCCCTCGCCCTTCGCGATCCCCGCGTACTTCTCCACCTTCTCCCGCTGCTTGTCGCTCACGAGAGGGCCCAGGTCCGTGGACCGTTCGAGGGGATCGCCCATGCGGATCGTCTTGAGGAGCTCGACCATCCGCCGGACGAACTTCGGGTAGATCTTCTCCTGGACGAGGAACCGCGCGGCCTGGGTGCAGTCCTGGCCGCCGTTGACCATGGACGCGGCCACGGCGCCCTGCGCTGCCGCCTCCAGGTTCGCGTCGTCGAAGACGATGAAGGGCGCCTTGCCGCCGAGTTCCAGGTGGAGCCGCTTCACGTTGTTCGCGCCGGCCCGCATGATCTCCTTGCCCGTGGACGTGTCCCCCGTGAGGGAGACCATGTCCACCTTCTCGGACGCGGAGATCGCCTCGCCGAGGACGGAGCCGGGCCCCGTGAGGACGTTCACCGTGCCCTTGGGCAGGGCCGCCTTCTCGATGATCCTGCCCAGCTCGATCGTCGTGATGGGCGTCAGGGATGCGGGCTTGAGGATCACACAGTTACCCGCGGCCAGGGCGGGCGCGATCTTCCAGATGGCCATCATGAACGGGTAGTTCCACGGCGTGATCGAGCCGACCACGCCCACGGGCTCGCGCCGCAGGATGCTCGTGGCGCCGTAACCGTACTCCATGGACGCGGAGCCGGAGAGGGTTCGGGCTGCGCCGGCCATGAACCGCAGGTTGTCCACGCTGAACGGGATGTCGCCGTCCCGCGCCTGCTTGATCGTCTTCCCCTGGTTCTTGGACTCCAGGATGGCCAGGCGGTCCATGTCCGCCTCGATGAGCGCAGCGAGCTTGAGGAGGGCCGCGGCCCGATCGCCCGGCGTCATCGTGGGCCACTTGCCCTTGTCGAACGCGTCCCGCGCCGCGTCGATCGCGGCCTTCGCGTCGGCCTCGCCGCCCTTCGGGACGTCCGCGAGCTTCTGCCCGTTCGCGGGGTTGATCACCGCGTACGTGTCGCCCTTCTCCGCCCCGACCCATTCCCCACCGATGTAGTTCAGGTACTCCTGCTTCGCCAACGTATCCTCCCCAGGGGTGGCCTGAGGATGGCTCGTGGGCGTAAGTAGGTTTCGCGCATGCACGCGGCCCCACGCGGCTCGGGTGCGCTGGTGGCGAAATCAACCTTAAACAAGGTTAACTTCCGAGACCAAGTGAGGCGGGTCCGATGGCGTCCCGCTTGTCTCACTTGCGGAGCTTCTTCATGGCCTCGGGGAACGCCTCTGCGAAGCGTTTCGCGTCTTTCTCGGGCACGGTGAAGGACACGCGGAAGAATCGGCTACCGTTCAGCTTGGAGAGGTACGAGCCCGCGCGGCCGTGGACGAGGTAGTCGTGGAGCAGGCGCTCCTCGAGGGCCTCCGGGTTCACGCCCGTGGGGCCCACGTCGATCACGAACATGTTCGCCTTGGAGGGGAACACGGGCAGGGACGCGCCGTCCACCCGGTCCACCGCGGCCTTGATCGTCCGCTGGTTCGTCTCGCACGTCTTCCGGATTCCGGGGAGCCACTCCTTCTTGCTCTGGAGGGCCGCCAACGCGGCGTGCTGCGCGAGGACGTTCACGCCGAGGGGGTTCGTGTCGAACCTCTTCACCTGCTTCATGAGCTCCGTGGGCCCGAGGATCGCCCCGACCCGCATGCCCGCCAGCCCGGGCGCCTTGCTGAAGCTGTACGACAGGAGGGTCTTCTCCGGGTAGAACTCCGCGGCGAGCACGTGGTCCGGGTTGAAGTCGCGGTACGTGATGTCGTCGATCAGGAGGAGGTCGTGGTCCCGCGCGACCTCCGCGACCCCCTTGACCTGGGACCGCGTGTACCCGGAGCCCAGCGGGTTGTCCGGGTCGATGAGGAACAGCGCCCTCGTCGCCGGCGTGACCGCCTCGTTGGCCCGCTCCGGCGTGAGGACGTACGGCTTCCGGTAGATGTCCACCGCCTTGGCCTTCGCGCCGCACATCTCGATCTGGGCGTGGATGGGCAGGAACGCGGGGTCCGTGGAGATGACCTCGTCCCCGGGTTTCAGGAGCGCGCGGGTCGCGAAGTACTCCCCCTCGATGCCGCCGTTCGTGAGCACGAGGTCGAAGCCCTCGAGCCCGAGGTCCTCCAGGATGGCCTCGGGGAGGCCGAAGATCCCGCGCTTGAACGGGTAGTTGTTGAACTCCCGCTGATCGACGCTCGCGCGGATCGCGTCCAGGATCGCGGGGTGCACGGGGAGCGTGTTCGTGTTCTGGGACATCCAGGCGACTTCGCTGCGGTGCTGGTGGGCGAACTCGAAGTTGTCGATCGAGGCCATGGGACCACTCCGGCCGTCGCGCCCACGCCGCACGTCCTCATATCGATTGCGGTCGAACGCCTACGGCCGCGGATCCGTGACGGCCCTGACGGGGTCGGCGAAGCGAAAGTGCACAACCTTCTTGGCCACGGGGCTCGCATGGGCTCTGCGGTTGAGAGCGTGACGTGCTGCGAGGAGATGCACAAGGCCTTTGACGCGAAGGCGAACGGGGACGTCCAGGTCGGGGAGCTCCCGGCGATCACGCGGGTGACCGGGAGGGTGGCGTGGTACGTGTACCAGGGGCCCTACCAAGACATCTCCTCGGAAGGATGGGACGTCTTCTGGCGCAAGTTCGCGACCGCCAATCTGAAGATGGAGGGCGCCCCGGGCGACGTGTACGTATGCGGCCCGGGATGCCACAAGGAGGACCGCCAGGAGAAGATGTTGACGATTCTCTGGGCTCCCGTCGTCTAGGGGCGGAAAGCCTTTTAGGGAATCATCCCTTAGGCCGCGAAGCTGGGCTCGTGGTCTAGTGGTTATGACGTCACCTTGACACGGTGAAGGTCACCGGTTCGAATCCGGTCGAGCCCACTCCCCTTCTCCCGTTGTGGCCTACGCGGGTTCCCGCACGATGAGGACGAGGGCCGCGCCCGCGGCGAGGATGCCCGCGTTGACGAGCAGCGCCGCCGTCCAGGTCCCCGTGGACTCGCGCAGGACGCCTCCGACCACGGGCGAGAGCACCGCCCCGATTTCCGCGATCAGGTTCCATGCGCCGAAGGCCTGCGCCTGGAGCGCCACGGGGGCGAGGTCGGAGGTCATCGCCATGTGGACCGTCTGCATCGCCGCGAACGGCAGGCCGATGGCGAAGAGGAGGGCCCCCAGGATCAGGACGTTGGACGGGCCCAGGTGGACGTACCCTGCCAGGACCGCGACGAGCCCCGCGGTCATCCCCGCCAGGAGGACGCAGAGCCGCCGTCGGCCCAGGCCCCGGGCGAAGGAGCGGTCGGAGATCCAGCCGCCGAGCGGGTAGCCGATCCCGTTCGCGATCCCGAAGGCCCCCGCGAACGCCCACCCGACGACCTGGGACGTGTTCGCCGTCTCCGTCAGAATCTGCCCGGCCCAGAAGCCGAAGAGCCAGAGGGTCCAGAGGATGGCGATCGCGGAGACGTACATGAGGAGCAGGTTGCGGTCCCTGAGCACGGGGGCCGACGCCTTCCCGAGCCGCGCGTAGATCACGGCGATCAGGGCGAACGCGACGCCGATGACCGCGGCGGCCTGCAGGATCCTCGCGAACCCGAGGTCGGCGCCGCCCGCGACGACGAGCGGCTCCGTGAGGACGTACGTGGCCAGGATGGCCCCGAGGAAGACCAAGGAGACCGCGCCGAGCCGCCCGGCGGCCGCGGCGAGCCGACGTCCCTCCGGCGCCGCCGACGCGGCGGGCTCCTCGACGCGCACGGCCCGGAGGAAGAGGACGCCGACCGCGGCGGTCGGCAGGGCGAACAGGAGGAACACGGCGCGCCACGCGGCGTCCGAGCCCCATAGGGAAGCGGTCCAGTCCAGCAGGGGGACCGTCGCGATGGTCGCCAGGGTGAGACCCGTGGCCAGACCCACGAACACGACCCCCATCCCGAGGGCGCGCTCCCGCTCCGGGGTCACGACGCGCACGAGCGCCCGGTCGTTGGAGTAGTACGCGCCCTCCCCCAGGCCCGTGGCGACCCGCAGCCCCACGAAGCCGAGGACCGAGGCGGCGGCGGCGGAAGCCGCGGTCGTGATCCCCGCCCACAGCGTGGACACCGTGATGAGCACCTTGCGGCCGTAGCGGTCGCCGAGGTAGCCCGCGGGGAACTGGGTCAGCATGTAGCCCGCGAAGAACATGGAGCCGATGATGCCGCCCAGGGCGTACGGGTAGCCCGTGGCCAGGAACCCCACCCGGTTCGCGATCATCCAGCTGACCATCGGGCCCGTGATGCTGCGATCCGCGTAGGCGACCGTCCAGGCCAGGAAGAGCAGGAGCCACACGCGCCGGTACGGAGTCGCGGCCCGGTGTCCGGTGTCCGTGTCGGGAGCGGTCAAGAGCCTCACCTCTCGACCGCTTCCTGGATTGGCGGGCTGGAAGCAGGCGAACAGTGCCCGGGGAGCTGGGCTCCGCGGCCGGGAGCGCGCGGTCCTCCTTTATCCTTGCGGTCCGGTCGGATGGGCGTAGATCGCGATGACCAGGTCTCCGGGAGCGAGCGGGGTGTCCGGACGGATGTCCGTCGTGGGCACGCCGTGGCGGTACACGACGATGGGCTTCTCCCCCGCCTTCAGGGCGAGGCCGCCCACCGTCGTCGGGCGGTCCACCCGGACCTCGTCGAGGTCGATGCCGCCCTCCTTCTCGAACACGTCGAGGAGGAAGTCCACGATCGTGGACTCGTTGACGGCCTCCGCGAGCACCTCGCCGAGGAGGCGGGACATGGGGACGACCACGTCGATGTGGGCCTGCCGCATGATGTCGAAGTCCTCCCGCCGCGTGCAGGTCGCCACGATCCGGAGGCCCGGGTTGAGCTGCTTGGCCTTCAGGGCCACCATGACCGCCCCCTCGTCCCCCGCGGACGGCAGGACGAGCGCGTTCGCGGTCTTGATCCCTGCGCGCTCCAGCGTCTCCGAGGCCTGCGGGTCTCCGGAGATGGCCGCGATCCCCTTCGCATGGAGGGCCGCGGCGTCCAGGTCCTTGTCCACGACGATGGACTCGAGGTCCCGGTCCTGGAGCTGGCGCACGAGCTCCTCCGTGCTCTCGTCGTAGCCGACGATGATCGCGTGCTGCTTCATCCGGGCCCGGTGCAAGCCTCGCATCTGCAAGAGCTTTTGCTCCATGAAGTAGGCCGCGATCTCCGTCAAGGCGGTCGCGAAGGTGCCGATCCCGACGAAAACGACGAAGAAGAAGAGGATCCGCGCCCAGAACGTCGTGGGCACGATGTCCCCGTAGCCGATCGTCGAGATCGTGACGACGGTCCAGTAGAACGAGTCGAAGTAGGAGAGGCCTTGGGCCTCGTGCATGCCGACCGTGCCGGCCACGAGGACGACGCCCATCATGGCGACGAGGATGGCGACCCTCCTCCGGGTCAGGGCGGACCGGATGCGCTGGAGGAGGAGCGCGAACTCGAAGAGGACCATGGCCTTCCCTTCGCCGCCCGGCCGCACGCGTCCGTGGTTCTTGGCCTTTCGGTCATCCGAGATGCGTCTCGAACCAGCGGAGGTACGCCTTCAGGCGTGCGATGCGGTGCTTCGGCTTGCCTCCGCGCGACAGCTCGTGGTTGTCCTTGGGCACGAGGAGCATCTCGACCTCCTTGCCGTGGTGCTTCAGCGAGGTGTACATCTGGAGGGCCTCTACGTGCCAGCAGCGCAGGTCCTCGAACGAGTGGACGATCAGGAGGGGCGTGGTCACCCGGGGGATGTAGCGGATGGGGGACTTGGCCATCGTGGTCTCCTCGTCGTCCCAGGGGTCCACCCCGACCTGGTCCTTCGTGAAGTGCGGCCCGATGTCGCTCGTGGCCCAGAACGTCCACCAGTTCGCGATGCTGCGGTCCGTGACCGCGGCCTTGAACCGCGTCGTCTGCCCGATGACCCAGTTCGTCATGAAGCCGCCGTAGGAGCCCCCGGCCACCGCAAGCCTGGAACCGTCCACGAAGGGGTAGTGGGCCACCGCATGGTCCGCGGCCTCCATGAGGTCCTGGTAGTCCCGTTCGCCGTAGTGCTTCCGGATGTCCGCGAACGCCTCCGTGTAGCCGTCGCTCCCGCGGGGGTTCGTGTACAGGACCGCGTAGCCCTTCGCGGCGAAGACCTGGAACTCGTGCATGTAGGAGTACCCGAAGGCCGTCTTGGGCCCTCCGTGGACGTACAGGACGGTGGGCAGCTTGCCTTCCTTCTTCGGCTTCAGGATCCAGCCCTCCACCGTGGCTCCATCGCTCGCCCGGAACGTGAACCGCTCGGGCGTGAGGAGGTCGAGGTCCTTGCGCGCGGTTCCGTTGAACGCCGTCCGCACGCGCACCTGGCCGTCGAACGTGAACAGCTCGGGCAGCTGCGCGCGCTCCATCGCGGTGAACGCGATCTTCCCACCGCTCACCTGGAACGCCTCCACGCTCCGCTCGCCCCCGACGACGAGTTCCGCCTTGCGCTCCCCGACGCCGAGGGCGTACAGGTGGACCGCGCCGCCGTCCGCGACGAGGAAGTAGATCCGGTCCCCGACCCACTTGGGCTCCGCGTTCACCCCACCCATCCGGACGTCGCAGTTCAACGAGTTGCTCAGGTTGCGGTCCAGCGCATCCATACGCTCCGGCTTGCCGCCCGTCGCGTCGATCCGCCACAGGTGGAGGTGGGACGCGAACCCGCGGGGCAGGTCGTCCCCGAGCAGGACCAGCTGGCGATCGTCGGGCGACCAGGCGAGCGCGTCGATCTCCATGTCGTGCTTCGTGAGCTGGGCCGACGTCCCCGTGGCCACGTCCAGGACGAACGCATCGTTCAGGAAGGGCCGGAGGTCCTCCGTGGCCGCGAGGTAGGCGACGTGCTTCCCGTCGTGCGACCACGCCGCCTGGGCCACATCGAACTCGCCCTGGGTGAGTGGCTTCGCCTCCCCGGTGGCCAGGTCGAGGACGAACGCGTGCTTGCGCAGGTTGTAGATGAACCCCTTGTCGTTGAACCAGAAGTGGGCGCGGCGGACCGTGCGGACGTCCTCGTCGTCCGCGCCCACGTTGGACAGGAAGAGGATGCGGCCGCCGTCCGGCGACCACGAGGCGCCCTCGATCCCCTCCTTGCGGCGGAGGAGGAGGCGGGCCTCGCCCCCGTCCACGGGGATCACGTAGAGGCCGTTGCCCTTGTCGTCCTTGCCCAGCTCCCGCCGCGAGGTGAACAGGATCCGCTTCCCGTCCGGCGAGAACTTCGGGGCGGAGTCCTTGCCCGCCGTGGTCAGCTGCCGCGGTTCGCCGCCGGCCCATGGCACGAGCCACAGGTTGCCCTCGTACTCGTCCGGGTCCAGGAGCATCCGGTGCACGGACAGGGCGACGAGCGTGCCGTCCGGGGAGAGGGACGGTTCGGAGAGGAAGGCGTAGGCGGTCAGGTCTTCGGGTTCGACGGGGCGGGGCATGGGCCGGGCGAGGTCTCCCCGGGCGATAAACCTCTCGCCTGCCGCAGGGTTCAAGTCCCTTCTCCGTCTGCGGAGGAGCATGGCCGACATCCTGGGTGTGACCGTGCCGCCCGAAGTGCTCCGGATTCTCGAGGCCATCGCGATCGCCGCGGCAACCTACGTGGCCGCGTGGATCGTCCGGCTCGCGTTCCTCCGCCTCGTGGAGCCCACGCAGGCCCGCAACGTCCTCGTACGCCGGGTGGGTCGCGTCCTCCAAGTGATCATCGTGATCATCGGGGTGCTCGGCATCTTCGCGGTCTTCGCGATCGACGTGTCGAGCGTGATCATCAGCCTGGGGGCCGCGAGCATCGCCGTGAGCTTCGCCCTGAGCACCCTGCTGAACAACCTGGTCGCGGGCATCCTGCTCGTCGCGGACGACTCCGTCCGCGTGGGGGACACGATCAAGGTGGGCGGCCTCCAGGGCCGCGTCGTGCGGATGCGGACGCGGGCCACGGAGCTCGAGACGCCCGAGGGCAAGCCGGTCTTCGTCCCCAATGTGTACCTCGCGCAGACTCCCGTGGAGCGTCTGAGCCGCGGCCCCAAGCCCGGTTGAGCCGCATCACTGGGCTTCGGGCGCCGCGATTCGGCGGACCACGGCCAGGGCGATGTTGCCGAAGACGGGGTTCACGTTCATCCCGGACTTGGCGGACGACCACACGGCGAAGCCGCCGTACCGCTCCGCCTTCTCCTGGGGCTCGTGCTCGTCGTACAGGCACATGACCTGGTCCTTGAGATCGAGCTTGTTCACGACGAGGGCCAGGGGGACCTGCCCCGTGATCCGGAAGGCGGCCGGGATCCACTGGTCGAGGGCCTCGAACGTCGAGTACCGGGTCACGTCGCAGACCGCGATGAGCCCCTGGGCGCCCTTCAGGTACTCCTTGTGCAGGGTGTCCAGGTAGGAGCGCTCGCCGATCAGGTCCCAGACGGAGAGCTGGACCTCCACATTCCGCTTCGGGTCGCTCCTCGAGGTGAGCCAGAGCTTCTTCAGGCTGACCTTACTGCCCAGGGTGGAGATGTATCGATCGTCGAAGGAGTCCTCGACGTACCGGCGAATCAGGGAGGTCTTCCCGACCGCGGCCTCGCCGATGAGGCAGATCTTTGCCTTCAGCACACCGCTGACGTCCAAGCGGATGCGAGTCGCCCGTCGACGGGTATCAAGACTCCGCCCTCGTTATCACGCGTGAGACATCTCTCCATCCGTCAACGGTGGCGGAGCACGCGGCCCCCGAGGGCGCCCGTGGGCTGGCCGTCCCGCACCGCCTCGACGCCGTTCACGAGCACCGCGTCGATGCCCTCCGGGAATCCGGGAGGGTAGTTCTCGAAGGGCGCCGTATGGGGCCAGAGGTTCGTCGCGCGGTCCCGGACCCTGGCCAGGTCGAAGACGACGAGGTCGGCCCAGAACCCGGGCCGGACGAGGCCGCGGTCTGTGAGGCCCAGCTTGGCCGCGGGCATCCCCGTGCTCTTCCAGATCGCCTCCTCGAGCCGCAGGACGGATTCCTTCACGACGAAGCGCTCCAGGGCGCCCGGATACTCGCCGTACGTGCAGGGGACGTAGGGGGCGAGCTCCGCCGTCCGCTCCTCCTTGGCCAGGATCCAGCCGTCGGAGCAGATCATGGTGAGCGGGTGCCGCAGGGTCGCCTTGACCTCCTCGATGTCGATGTAGTCGAACAGGCCCACGGCCTGGTCCTGCTCCTCGACGATCACGTCGAAGTAGGCCGTCCAGGGGTCCACGCCCCGCTTCTCCGCGAGCGAGGCGATGCTGAGGCCTTCCTTGGATTTGTCGCGGGGGCACCGCAGGAGGAAGATGCGGTCGAAGCGGTCGTGGACGAGCAGCCCCACGTACCCGGCCGCGGGCTTCTGGTCCTCCTGGATTTCCCGCTTCAGGTCCTCCCGCTTGGCCGGATCGCGGAGCAGGGCGACGAGCTCGTCCGTCGGCAGCTTCTGGGTCCACTGGGGCAGCCCGTGGCTCAGGTTGGGGCCGAAGTCCGTGTGCATGTCGTTGTCCGCGGTCACGTCGACCCCGCGTTCCCGGGCGGCCTCCCAGAGCTTCTGGACGTCCTGGGCGTGGACCGTCGCGCCGTACTTGGGCGCGTTGTGGCTGATCTGGACCGGACACCCGGCGCGTTCGCCGATGGAGATGCATTCGCTCACGGCGTCCATGATCGTCTCCCGCTCGCCGCGGATGTGGGACGCGTAGAGCCCGCCGTGGCGGGCGACCACCTTGGCCAGCTCGACGACCTCGTCCGTCGCGGCGAAGCAGCCGGGCGGATACACGAGGCCTGTGCTCATGCCGAACGCCCCCGCGCGCATGGCCTCGTCCACGTAGCCCTTCATCTCGCGGAGTTCGACCCTCGTGGGCGGGCGCTCCTCGAAGCCCAGGGCCGCGAGCCGCACGGAGCCGTGCCCGACCAGGGCGGCCACGTTGATGCCGAGCCCGGGCTTCTCCAGGAAGGCGAGATACTCCGCGAAGGTCGACCAGGTCCACGCGCCCGCCTTCGCGTAGTACGTGAAGCGGCGGACCGCGAGCTCGCGGTACTTGTCGCTGATCGGCGCGGGGGAGTCGCCGCAGTTGCCGATGACCTGGGTGGTCACCCCTTGCCGCACCGCGGCCTCGGCCGTGTGCTCCACGAGGAGGCCGATGTCGCTGTGCGTGTGGATGTCGATGAACCCGGGGGCCACGTACTTCCCCGAGGCGTCGATCTCGTTGGCCGCCCTCGCCCGCCCGACGTCGCCCACCTTGACGATCTTCCCCTTGCGGACGGCGACGTCCCGCAGGGCCCAGGGCATGCCTGTCCCGTCCAGGAGCCGGCCGTTCCGGATGATGAGGTCGAGGGCCATGCGGGGCGGGAGACCGCAGAGGACGTTAAAGCCGACGCACCGGCCCCGCGAACGGGAGCGAAGTCCCTTGGGGGGGAGGCGCGGCAGATCAACCTTGTTCGAGGTTAACTTCCCACGGGGTGGGGAACCCTGCGCCCCGGTCCCCTTTGGGGTCCGGGCCACCCCACGGCCTCTGCACCCGAACTCGCCCCGCCAAAACCTCATAGACCCTGACGAAGTGGGAATGCCGTGCCCCGCTCACACCACTTCCTCATCGTCCAGGCGGTCCTCGCGGTCGCCTCCCTGATCCTCGCGGGCTTGCTCCTGTATTACTTCCTGTCCGTCTTCGGGCTCATCCCCGTCTCCCTCACGGTCGTCGCGCAGGTCCTCGTGGCCGCGGTCGTCGGGTACGTCGCCATCAGCTTCGTGGCCCGGGCCCTCCGGAGTCTGACGTCGAGGACCTTCGGCGTGCGGCCCGCGAACGCGGTGTCCGTGGCGTTCCGCCTCGTAGCCTACGCCGCGCTCGCCCTCTTCCTCCTCGCCCTCATCGGCGTCAGCGGAACCGCCCTCCTCGCGGGCGGGACCTTCGCGGGCCTCGTGATCGGCCTCGCGGGGACCACGGTGCTCTCCAACATCATGGGGGGCATCCTCCTCCTCGTCGCGCACCCCTTCGAGGTGGGCGACCGCGTCACGGTGACCACGTGGCAGTACGGCATGGTCGTGCCCGTCTACCCGCCGCGGTTCTACTCGGACGACCGCTTCATCCCCGGCTATACAGGGGTGGTCCAGGACCTGAGCCTGGCCTACACTTCCCTGAAGCTCGACGAGGGCCCCTCCATGAAGATTCCGAACAACGTCATGGTCCAGGCCGCGATCCTCAAGCACTCCACGCCGCGGTGGGTCCGGAGCCGCTTCGAGGTCCCCGGCCACCCGGACCCCGAACGGCTGATCGACGCGGTGGAGGCCGCGGTCCGGCGGAACCCCTGGATCGTCGACCCGGCCCGAGTCCGAGTCACCCTGCAGGCCCTCACGCCGACGTCCACGGTCCTGGCCGTCGACGCGCTCTGCAAAAGCGCGTTCGAGGACGAGCCTCGCAGCTCGATCCTGATCGACATCTCCCGCGCCGTGTCCTCCGTCCGCACGCCGGAATCGTGAGCGTCCCCCTTCTCCGGTATATGCTCATCCGACGTTCCATCGGGAACGTGTTTATACCCAGCCGCCGTTCGCACGCTCATTCGATACTATGCAAACGGTGGATGACGAGGTCGAGGCCTTCCGTGTGCGCACGAAGAAGTCGGGGAAAGCGTTCGAGGCGGCTAGGCGGCACATGCCGTTCGGGGTGAACAGCAACTACCGCCTCCTGGACCCGTATCCCCTCTACGTCCATCGCGCGAAGGGCAGCCGGATCTGGGACGTGGACGGCAACGAGTACATCGACTTCAACATGGCCTTCGGCGCCCTGGTCGCGGGGCATAGCCACCCCACCCTCACCAAGGCGATGAAGGAGCGCGTGGCCAACGGCACGATCTTCGGCTTCGAGGGCGACGAGGCGGCGCCCCTGGCCGACCACATGTGCAAGCGTTTCGCCATCGACCGGATCAAGTTCTCCAACACGGGGCTGGACGCGACCCTGTTCTCCGTCCGCCTGGCCCGCGGCGTGACGGGACGCGCGAAGATTATGAAGTTCGAGGGCTGCTACCACGGGAGCCACGACTCCCTCATGGTCTCCATCAAGCCGACCCCGGAGAAGGAGGGCGACCCGCGGCGGCCGACTCCCGTGCCGTCGTCCAAGGGCCTTCTGCCCGAGATCACGGAGAACACGGTCGTCGCGCCCTTCAACGACCTGGATGCGGCGGCGGCTCTGGTCCGCGAGAACGCGGACGACCTCGCAGGGATCATCCTGGAGCCGGTTCCCATGAACATGGGCTTCATCCTGCCCAAGCCCGGGTTCCTCGAGGGATTGCGGGAGCTCGCGGACGAGACCGGCGCGGTCCTCATCTTCGACGAGGTGAAGACCTGTGGCAAGTGGTACGGCGGCGCCCAGGAGGCCTTCGGCGTCGCGCCGGATGTCAAGGTGTTCGGCAAGGCGATCGGGGGCGGCTTCCCCCTGAGCGCGGTCGGGGGAAAGGCGGAGATCATGGACCGCGTGGTCCCCGGCGCGATCGCCCACGCGGGGACGTTCAACGCGAACCCCGTGAGCATCACCGCGGGCCTGGTCACCCTGACCAAGATCCTGACCCCTGCGGGCATGAAGCGCGCCCAGGGCATCGGCAACACGCTGGCCAAGGGCTACATCGAGGCGATCCAGGACCACGACCTGTTCATGAAGGTCCAGTACGCCGGGATCAGCGGCACGGTCCACTTCACGCACCATCCCGTCGTGGACTGGCGCTCCTTCCAGGGCGTCGACGTGGGCCGGTGGTGGGGCTACAACACGGCCATGCTCAACCGGGGCGTCATCCCCATGGCGACCGGGCCCGACGAGCAGTGGACGTGCTCCGTGGCACATACGAGGGCGGACGTGGACGAGCACCTGGCCGCCTTCGAGGAGGTCGCGGAGATGATCAAGCAGCGGCAGGCTGAGATGCCGCTCGTCGAGGCGATCTGAGACGACGATGCAGCGAGACCCTGAGGTCAATGACCGCGCCCTTCTCCACCGAAGCGAGATCATTTTCCTCTCCGCAGCCGTCGCGGTCGTGTTCGGGGTCGTCCTCGGGTACGAGACCCTCGGATTCCTCTGGGGCGCCCCCGCGGCGTCCCTCGGGCTGTGGGCCGCCTCCCTCCTGGGCTTCGTCATTTTCCTCGGAGTGACCGCGGTCCTCTCGAGGACCCGCTACGCCTCAACCCGCTGAACGAGGTCGACGGACTGCCGCGCCGCAAGTACGGACGGATGGTCAAGCCCATGCCCGTGCAGGTGAAGCCGGAGAAGTGCCGCTTCTGCAAGGCGGGGCGGCCCTGCCCGGTGCACAAGAAGGACGGGACTACGTCTTCGTCCCGGTGACCAGGCACGCGGCCCGGTTCAGCCGTTCGTACGACACGAGGCGGAGTCCCGCGCGGGCCATGAGGCCCTCGTAGTCCTCCTGGGAGTAGATCGAAACCAAGGGAGCAAGCGCCCATGTGGCGGGTGAGAGGATCACCACGCTCCCCCCAGGGCGCAGCAGACGCGCCGCGGTGGCCATGCCTTCCTGCGGGTCCGGCAGATAGTAGAAGGAGCCCGCGAGGACCACGGTGTCGAAGACCGCATCCCGGAACGGCGGCGTCGTGAAGTTCGCCCGGAGGAGGTGGCCCCGATACCGCGCGCGCCGCAGCATCTCCGCAGACAGGTCGATGCCCACCGCATCTCCGAGGTGGCCGGTCGTGAAGCCCGTGCCCACGCCCACATCGAGCACTCGCCCGTGCATCGCGCCGCGCACCCGCGCGAGCCACTCCGGCTTGTAGATCCTCGCGTTGATCCGGTCGTACAGGGGCGCGAGGCGGTCGAAGAACCGCCGGGCGCGGCGGGATCCCGAGAGCAGCGGCACTGGGGTCCCCGAAGGACCGCCCCGATTTGAAGGCGCGCCCTCAGGCTTCCTGGTAGACGCGCATCATCACCCGGGGGAAGAACCCGAATCCCCGCGGCGCGACGCACTTCTCGTGCATGAAGTACGTGCACGTGTGGCAGCAGTCGCGGAGGCCCGCGGCCTCATGGTTCGGAGGGCACGCGTATTCACAGGGCATCGCTCGCGGAATAGGGGGCGCGTCGGCGTAAAGGCCTCGTACATACAACCCGCATTGTGGAGTAAGAAGGGAAAGGGGGATAGGGTTATATCCGGAACGTGGGCATCGGCGCGCGGCCAACGTGCGCTGCGCACGAGCGCAGGCTCTAAGCGGGCTCGCGCGATGTCCCAACCCCAGGTGGCATTCGGATGAGGAAGGTCGCGATCGTTGGAGCCGGCCAGAGCCGCTACGGCGAGTTCCCCGACAAGAGCATCAAGGAGCTGTTCCACGAAGCCTACGCGGACATGGCCCAGAGCGTGGACCGCAACTTCGACCCCAAGCGGATCGGCGCCGCGTACATCGGCAACCTGGGGTGTGGCGGATTCCAGCTCGGGAACCTGTCCGCCCTGGTCTCCGAGTTCGTCGGCCTGCCGTACATCCACGCCATGCGGATCGAGAACGCGTGCGCGTCCGGCGGGTACGCGCTCGTGACCGCGGCGATGGACGTCATGGCCGGCGTGCACGACGTCGTCCTCGCGGGCGGCGTGGAGAAGATGACGGACGTCTCCGGCCTGAAGACGAAGTACTGGCTCGGCGTGAGCGGGGACACGGAGTACGAGCGTCTGGCCGGGACGACGTTCAGCGGTCTCTACGCGCTCATCGCCCAGCGGCACATGCACGAGTTCGGCACGACGCGGGAGCACCTCTCCATGGTCGCCGTGAAGAACCATAAGAACGGGGCCCAGAACCCCAAGGCCCAGTTCCAACGGGAGACCACCTTGGAGAAGGCCATGAAGGCGCCCATGGTGGCCGCGCCCCTGAACCTGTTCGACTGCTGCTCGACCACGGACGGCGCCTCCGCGGTCCTCGTGACCCCCGCGGAGAAGGCTAAGGAGTTCACGGACACGCCCATCTACATCGAAGGGTTCGGCACGGCGAGCGACTACCTGGCCATCCACGACCGCGCCGCGACGACCACCCTGGAGGGCACGCGCCGCGCGGCGGAGCAGGCGTACAAGATGGCGGGCATCGGCCCCAAGGACGTCCAGATCGCCGAGGTCCACGACTGCTTCACGATCGCGGAGCTCCTCGCGTACGAAGACCTGGGATTCTGCGAGAAGGGCAAGGCGGGGCCGTACCTCGCGGAAGGTCACACGGAGATCGCGGGGGACAGGCCCGTGAACGCGTCGGGCGGCCTGAAGGCCAAGGGCCATCCCATCGGGGCCACAGGAACCGGCCAGGCGTACGAGATGTTCAACCAGCTCCGCGGCACCGTCCAGAAGCCGACGCGCCAGGTGAACGGCGTCGAGCGCGGACTGCTCCACAACGTCGGCGGATCCGGGGGGACCGTGGTGGTCACGGTCCTCGCGAGGTGAGCCCATGGTCCTCGGCATCTCCGGATACGGCGTCGCGATTCCGCGCCTTCGGATCAAGCGGGAGGACTACGCCAAGGCGTGGGGCTCCTTCTCCGCCGCAGGCGTGAACGAGAAGGCCGTCGCGGGCTTCGACGAGGACATGCTCACCCTGGCCACCAAGGTGGGCCAGCGGGCCCTCGAGTCCGTGCCGCTCCAGGCGGACAAGATCTCGCGGTTTGCGTTCGCCTCGACGACACCCCCTTACACGGAGAAGCTCCTGTCCGGGACCGTCCTCGCGGGCCTCGGCGCCCCGGGCGAGACGTACACGACGGACCACACGAGCTCCACGCGGGCGGGCACGGAGGCGCTGCTCGCGGGGTTCGAGCACCTCGCGGCCAATCCCGGCGGAAATGCCCTGGTGGCCGCCGCGGACGCGCCCCTGGCGAGCATGTGGGACCCCATTGAGCATGGCATGGGCTCCGGGGCCGTGGGCTTCGTCCTCTCCGGGTTCGCCCTCCTCGCGGAGTTCGAGGGCTCCGCCAGCGTCGTGAGCGAGCACTTCGGCGAGCGCTTCCGGCCGCGGGAGGAGCAGGTCACCCGCGACCTGAACGTGAAGAAGTTCTCCGAGGGCTCCTTCGTGTCCAACACGACCCGGGCGGCCTCCGCCGTGATGACGAAGCTGGGCCGCAAGCCCGAGGACTACGCCCAGGTCGTGTTCCAGCAGCCCGATGCGCGCGCGCCCGCCTCCGTGGCGGCGAAGCTGGGCTTCCAGGAGCCCCAGCTCGCGGCGGGCATGGTCTCCGTGAACCTGGGGGACCTCGGCGCGGCGTCCGCGCCCATGGGCCTGGCCGCGGCCCTCGAGGCCTCCAAGGTGGGCGACCGCCTCCTGGTGGTCTCCTACGGTAGCGGGGCGGGCTCCGACGCCCTCAGCTTCAAGGTGGTCTCCGACCGAACGCCCGCCTTCCCCGTGTCCAAGGAGGCGGCGCGGAAGGAGTACATCGACTACGTTCAGTATCTCAAGCTCAAGGGAGCGATCCGGTGAGGTGACCACGATGGCCCACGTTTCCGTCCCGATGTACTGGCGGACGATCCCGCAGCGGTACCGCCTGGTCGGGCTGCAGTGCAAGAAGTGCGGCAAGGTGAATTTCCCGCCGAAGGGCGTCTGCAAGTACTGCAACGCCTCCTCGGAGTTCGCCGAGGTCCGTCTCTCCGGGCGCGGCAAGGTCCACACGTTCACCCTGATCGGCGCGGGCGGCGCGCCGCCCGAGTTCGCGGAGCAGGAGAAGGCGGGCGGCGTCTACCCGGTGACCATCGTCGAACTGGACGAGGGCCCCAAGGTCATCGGCCAGATGGCCGACGTGAACCCCAAGGACGTGAAGATCGGGATGCCCGTCCGCGCCGAGTTGCGCCGGATCTACGAGGAGGAGGGCGTCGTCCGCTACGGCTTCAAGTTCGTCCCCCTTGAAGGAGGAGCGTGATTCCATGGACAGCGCCAAGGTCATGAGCATGAAGGAGGCCGTCGCGAAGTTCGTCCACGACGGGGACACCGCGTATCTGGCCGGGTTCACCCATCTCATCCCGTTCGCCGCGGGCCACGAGATCATCCGCCAGGGGAAGAAGGACCTCACCCTGGCGCGGGCCACGCCGGACATCATCTACGACCAGATGATCGCCGCGGGCTGCGCGAAGAAGATCATCTTCTCCTACGCGGGCAACCCGGGCGTCGGCTCGTTGCGCTGCTTCCGCCGCGCGACGGAGAAGGGAATCCCCAAGCCCCTGGAGATCGAGGAGTACACCCACTTCGACCTCTCCGGCCGGCTCTTCGCGGGCGCGACGAACATGCCCTTCCTCCCCGTGCGGTCGAACCTCGGCTCGGACCTCGTCGCGGCGAACCCGAACATCAAGTTCGTCATCGACCCGTACACGGGCCACCCGACCTCCGTCGTCGCGCCGCTCAAGCCCGACGTGGCCGTGGTCCACGTGCAGCGGGCCGACGCCGCGGGGAACGCCCACATCTGGGGCATCGTGGGAGAGCAGAAGGATGCGGCCTTCGCGGCGAAGAAGGTCATCCTGACCGCGGAGGAGATCGTGGACGAGGCGATCATCCGCTCGGACCCCAACCGCACCCTGATTCCGGACTTCATCGTCCACGCGGTGGTCCACGAACCCTGGGCCGCGCACCCGTCGTACACCCAGGGCTACTACGACCGAGACAACGAGTTCTACGTCGCGTGGGACGGGGTCACCAAGGAGCACGACTCCACCCTGGCGTACCTCCAGGAGTGGGTGTACGGCGTGGAGGACCGCGCCGCGTACGTGAAGAAGCTAGGCCCGGAGAAGCTCGAGAAGCTCCGGCCCAAGCCGCTCATGAGCGTCCCCGTGAACTACGGGAGCGTGTGACCATGGAGACGGTGCAGCAGGTGACCCCGAGCGAGCTCATGGTGGCCATCGCGGCGCGCGAGCTCAAGGACGGCGAGAGCGTCCTGGTCGGCGTGGGCATCCCGAACCTGGCCGCGAACCTGGCCAAGCGGCTGCAGGCGCCCAACCTGATCATGGTCTACGAGTCCGGGACCATCGGCTCGAACCCGAGCCGCATGCCCCTGTCCATCGGCGACCCCTGCCTCGTGACCGGCGCGAAGTCCGTCTGCTCCATGTACGAGCAGTTCGCGTACTACATCCAGGGCGGTCGGATCGACGTGGGCTTCCTCGGCGGCGCCCAGATCGACAAGTACGGCAACATCAACTCCACGGTCATCGGCTCGTACAAGGCGCCCAAGGTCCGCCTCCCGGGGAGCGGCGGCGCGTGCGAGACCGCGTCCAACGTGAAGAAGATCATCGTGATCACGCCCCACGAGAAGCGGCGGTTCATCGAGAAGGTGGACTTCGTCACGAGCCCCGGCTTCCTGGACGGGAAGGCGCGGTGGGAGGCGCTCCACCTCCAGGGCGGCGGGCCGTATGCCGTGATCACGAACCTGTGCACGATGAAGTTCGACCCGGTCACGGGCGAGATGATGCTCACCGCGCTGAACCCCGGCGTCACCGCGGCCCAGGTCCAGGAGAACACGCCTTGGACGCTCAAGGTCGCGGAGCATCTCACGGAGAACGCCGCGCCCACGGACCAAGAGTTGAAGGTCCTCCGTTCCCTGGACCCCGAGCGGATCTACCTCGGGTGAGCCTCCATGGTGACCTTCGACCCGATCGCGGAGTACCAGGCCCGGACGAAGAAGAGCGCCGCGTGGCACGCGGAGGCGAGCCGGAGCCTGCCCGGCGGCGTCACGGGGAACGTGAAGTTCTACTCCCCCTACCCCGTGTACGCGAAGCGGGCTCTGGGCGGCCACCTCTGGGACCTCGACGGCAACGACTACGTGGACTACATGCTCTGCTTCGGGCCCATGATCCTGGGGCACGGGCATCCCAAGGTCCTCGACGCGATCCGGAAGCAGATCGACCGGGACGGGACCCTGATCTTCGGGCCTCCTCACGAACTCGAGGTCCGGATGGCGGAACGCCTCAAGCGGATCTTCCCCTTCGCAGACCTCGTGCGCTTCACGAACAGCGGCCTGGAGGCCACCCTCCACGCGCTCCGGATCGCGCGCGGCGTGAAGCACCGCGTCAAGATTGCCAAGTTCGAGGGCGCCTACCACGGCAGCTACGACGAGGTCCTCGTCAGCCTGACGCCCCCAGTGGCCGAGGCGGGACCCGCGGACGCGCCCAAGCCGATGTCGGGCTCGCTCAGCACGACGCCCGCGGAGCTGCAGAACACGGTCGTCCTTCCGCTGAACGACCTGGACGCGTGCAACCGCATCCTGAAGGCGCACAAGGACGAGCTGGCGGCCCTCATCATCGAGCCCGTGCAACGGGGGTTCCTCGTCGCCGACCCGGAGTTCCTCAAGGGCCTGCGGGAGACCACGAAGGCCTTAGACATCCTCCTGATCTTCGACGAGATCATGTCCGGCTTCCGCATGGAGAAGCTCGGGGCCGTGCAGACCCTGGTGGACGTCAAGCCGGACCTGATGACCCTGGGCAAGATCATCGGCGGCGGCTTCCCCTGCGGCGCGTTCCTCGGGACGAAGGAGCTCATGGACGCGGTGAACCCGGTCACGCGTCCCGCGAACGACCGCGTCTTCCACGGAGGCACGTTCAACGGCCACCCGACCATTCTGGCCGCGGGCCTCGCGACCCTGGACGTCCTCGAGGAACCGGGCACGTACCCCTACCTGAACAAGGTGAGCGACCAGCTGCGGGACGGACTGAACGGCCTCTTCGCCGACTTACGGTTCGAGGCCCAGGCCGTGGGGCCCGGCTCCACGTTCAACGTCGTCTTCGCCAAGGGTCCCCTGCGGAACTACCGTGACGCGGCCCGAGCGGATAAGAAGCTGCGGCAGCTCTTCGACTACGGGATGCTGGCTCGCGGCATTCACTTCCATCCCGACAAGCCCTGGTACACGTGCACGGCCCACACCGCGGAGGATGTCGACCGCACCCTGACCACGGCGGAGGACGTGCTCAAGCGGATGCGCTGATCACGCCAGGCGTCCGTACCGGTCCAGGATCTCGATCACGTCGGGCACGGGCAGCTCGGGCGACGTGTTCCCGTCCCGACCCACCACCGTGGTCGCGGTGAACAGGGAATCCACGATGGCCTCCTCCGTGGCCTCGACCGCCGCGAGGAAGATCGGGTTCATCGCCTGGTCATGGACGCGCTGCTCCACGAGGAGTTCCTTGGGCACTTCGTAGGGCACCCGTGCCGAGGTCGAGAACGCGAGGGCGATGTCGCCGCTTCCGTTCGAGCTGAACGAGCCCAGGCGGGCGAGGCCCATGAACGCCCTGCGCGCGACGCGGCCGAGCTGCCGCGACGAGAGCGGCGCATCCGTGGCGAGGACCGTGACGATGGAGCCCGCGCCTCCGGGAGGGTTGAGCGTCCTCGCCTCCTCCTTGGCGATCAGCTCGCGGCCCACGGGGACGCCCGCGATCACCAGGTGTTCCTTCCAGCCGAAGTTGGAGAGGACCAGGGCGCCGACGGTCCAGCCGCCGTCCTCGGCGCGGAGCCGGCGGCTCGCGGACCCGATGCCGCCCTTGAACTGGCAGCAGGTCATGCCCGTGCCCGCGCCGACGGTCCCCAGCCGCACGTCGTCCGAGGCGACCGTGAGCGCGTCGCGCACGTGGCGGGGCGTCACGTGGAGGCCGCGTTCGTCGTTGAGGTACGAGTCGTCGCACTCGGAGACCGTGGGGGCGATCGCGTCCTCCTCCCGGGCCGCCTCCGGGTTGGTCTCCAGGGTCGCCTCGACGAGGCCCGTGAACGCGTTCCCCACGCCCAGGGTGTTCGTGAGGGCGACGGGCGTCTCGATGACGCCCATCTCCCGGATCGTGATGGCCGACGTGAGCTCCCCGCACCCGTTGATCGTGTCCCAGTTGGCCTTGGGCCGGTCCCGCCACACGTTCCCGCGGTGAGGGACGATCACCGTGACACCGGTCCGGACGGGCCCCTTCCCGGGGACGCACTTCCCCTCGCCCGAGACCAAGGTCACATGTCCCACGCGGACCTCGCCGACATCCGCAATCGTATTCTTCGGTCCAAGTTCGAGGACCCCCAGGTGGAGACCGAACTCGCGGCAGCGGGGACGCGCCGTCCTCTCACCCCACGAGATGGCAGGCCACGCGAACGTCGGAGGTCACCGATTTCAGATCGGGCTCCACTCCTTCGCGGAGGGAAATCCGGAGGTCGCCCCCCGTCCGCTCCAACGCGTCGACGGCCTGCAGGCTCCGCCACGTGTCCGCGCGGGAGGCGAGCAGCCCGCGCAACCAGCTCTCCACGCCGTCCGGCGCGTTCGGAAGGCGGAGCGTAAGTGGTCCATCCGTGGTCAGGGTCGAGAGTTCCTCCGCGGGCCTGTGATTCGACTCCGCGAGCCTCCGCAGGTCGTCCTTGACCTCCTCCGCGGTCCATCCGCAGGTCGCGACGGCGACGGGACACCGGGGATGGAAGCGGCAGCCCGGTGGGATGTCCGACGGATCGGGGCGCTCTCCCCTCAGGATCATCCGCTCGCGCCGCCGCTCCGGATCTGGAACGGGGACGACCGAGATGAGGGCCCGGGTATACGGGTGGCGGGGATTCCTCACGACCTCCCTCTTGGGGCCCTCCTCGACGATCTTCCCGAGGTACATGACCCCGATGCGGTCCGCGAGGACCCAGGCCAGGGAGAGGTCGTGGGTGATGAACAGGTAGGTGAGGCCCTTGGACCGGCGGAGCTCCAGGAGGAGTTCGATGATCTCCGTGCGGATTGACACGTCCAGCATGGACACGGGCTCGTCCGCCACGAGGAAGTCCGGATCGAGCACGAGGGCGCCCGCGATGCATACCCTCTGCCGCTGGCCGCCACTCAGCTCGTGGGGATAGCGGAACATGAAGTCCCGCGGGGGACGAAGGCCCGCGTCGTCGAGTGCTTGTTCCACGCGCGCCTCGGTCGTCGCACGGTCCCGCGTCAGGCGGTTGACGATAAGGGGTTCTGCGACGATGTCGTAGACGGAGTGCTTCGGGTTGAGCGACTCGTAGGGGTCTTGGAAGATGATCTGGAGCATCTTCCGGAGCTTGCGGATGCGGTCCGCCTCGTCCCCCTGGCGCCGCCGCCAGAACCCCATGAAAAGCCGTGCGGCATACCAGGTCACGACGGTCCCGAGGAAGACCTCGAGGACCGTCCCGCCGAGCGTCGACTTCTCCCAGAGGAGGGCGTAGCCTGCGAATGCGGACCCGGGATCCGCGGGTTGGCCGCTCAGGGCAAGATTCGCCGCGACGGCGAGATACTGGGCCAGGATCGATGCGATCAGGGCGACGGGCATGAGGAGCGCGGGGACCCGTGCGGTCAGCTTGAGCCGGGGAAGCGTCCCCACGGAGCCCACGAGGATGCTGAGGACGATGAACCCGAGGATCCGGAGCCCACCGATTCCCAGGGTCTGGGCCCCAAGGGCGATGGCGGCCGCGGCGAACATCCCGGCGACCCCTCCCGCGATGGCGAACAGGACATGCACCGCAAGATCCAGAGTCGTTCGGTGGATCTTCTCCTTGTAGGCCAGGGACCGCCTGCGTCGGAATTCCTCCAGCGCCGCTGGTTCCTCCGCGGCCCGGAGTCTCTCGTACTCCGCGAGGTCCGTGGGGTCGAGGCCGACGAACACGTCCCCTCCCGTCGGCTCCACGAGACGGAGGATCCCTTTCCCGGTCGTCGTCTTGCCGCAACCGCTCTCACCCACGAGGCAGTACACCTCCCCTTTGCCGATCTCGAGATCGATTCCGTCCACGGCGCGGACGTACGCGGGATCGGTCTTCCGAAGCGCGGCAAGGAATCCCCGCCGTTTGGGGAACCAGACGCGGAAGTCGCGGAGGACCAGGTAGGGGTTGCGGGTCATGGCGACGGACGCTCCGTGGTGTTCAGGTGACAAGCGGCGAAGTGCCCCGGCTCGACCTGGACGAACGCCGGTTCCTGTTCGGAGCACAACGTCCAAGCATGCTTGCAGCGAGGATGGAAGCGGCAGCCTTTGGGCGGGTCGATCAGGCTCGGGAGGAGGCCGGGGATGTAGGCGGGGAGGGCCTCGCTCGCCTCGATGTCCGGGAACGCGGCGATCAGGTCCTGCGTGTAGGGGTGCTTGGAGCGCTTGTAGACCTCCCGGACGGCCCCCTGCTCGACGATCTTGCCCGCGTACATGATGGCCATGGAATCGCAGGTCTCCGCCATCACGGACAGGTCATGGGAGATGAGGATCATGGAGAGGCCGAGTTCCCGCTTGAGCCGCTCCAGGAGCTCGAGAATCTGGGCCTGGATCATGACGTCCAACGCGGTCACGGGCTCGTCCGCGATGACGATACGCGGGTTGCAGGCGAGGGCCAT
>OFHG01000067.1_pt1 | contig 47585 bp, 42 predicted proteins | sample 1521931 | NCBI WGS metagenome assembly OFHG01 (sample SAMEA2468438, study PRJEB22500) | soil metagenome | biome: Glassland; feature: Farmland; material: Clay | place: Australia | collected 2013-01-31 | depth 0.55 m
CCTTGGAGGCGGTCGAGGGCTTGGCTGAGGAACATAAAAAAATCCGGTGATCGTTTCGATCACCGGATTTTGATCTCATTTCCGACTCAGTCAACCACCCTTTTCACTTAACTGATCGGCATTACCCTGCGGGGCCTTTTCTTCAACGACGGAGCCGCATCGGCGCTTGTCGAACCCGCCCGTAGAACGGTTCTAAAGTTCTGATGGCAGTGGTCGATAAGGGAGCCAAGGGGAGCAATGAGATCCCCTCACCGGACGTGGAAGGTGGTCCGCATGCTGCCGGTGACGTTTTATAAAACAACAATGGGTGGGGTAGGTGGCACTGACCATCAATACCAATATCGCGTCACTGAACGCGCAGATGAATCTCGGCAAATCCCAGGGGGCATTGAATCAGGCATTGGCCAGACTCTCGTCCGGTGTGCGAATCAATAGTCTTCCGACGATCCCGCCGGCTATTCCATCGCCCAGCGCATGAACGCGCAGATCAACGGTTTCAACTAGGCGGTGCGCAACGCCAACGACGGTATCTCCTTTGCGCAGGTGGCCAACGGTGTATTGAATACCGTTAACGATGCGCTGCAGAAGATTCGCACCCTGGCGGTGTAGGCGGCCAACTCGACCAACTCGGCGCAGGACCACCAGGCGCTGAACGCCGAGGTGCAGCAGTCTATTGCCCAGGTCAACAGCACGGCCCAGGATACCCAGTTCAACGGCCAGTCGATCCTCAACGGCAGTCTGTCGAACCTGGTGTTCCAGGTGGGCGCCAATGCCGGGCAGACCATCACCGCGAGCGGCCTCGACGTGCGCGGGCAGAATCTGGGGGCTCAATATGGCGACGGCTACAGCGTTGACACTGCGGGTCTTAGCTTTGCGACCGGTACCATCGAAATCAACAACGTCGCTGTCGACTTGAGCGGTACCCACGGTTCCGTAAACGACATCGTGGCGGTGATCAACAACGTCAGCAGCCAGAGCGGTGTTTACGCGCAGCGTGCCGATACAACGCAGGGTACGATTGCATTTTTAGATCCCTTCACCCTTTCGTCGGGAACCATTACCATCGATGGCGTTGCGATGCATATTGCCAGTAGCTCGACTTCTGGCGATGTCGCTGCCGTGATCAACGCCTATACGACGCAGACCGGCGTAACGGCCACGACCGGCGCGGGAGGCAGCCTACTCCTCAAGGATTCTTCAGGTGCCGATATCACCGTCTCACTGAGTAGTAGTGTGGCCGGGAGCATTGGAATTCTAGGTACGGTAACAACGCCTACCAGCGATACATTTTCGGCAGGGATCGAACTCTATACGGGGCTTGGGTCCACGAATGGGATCACGGTCAGCGGTGATACGACGACACTTCGAGCCGCGGGCCTGGCGGATAGTGCAGGCACCACAGTCGACTTCAGTAAACTGACTTCGCTATCGCTGAACAGCACCAACGTGCTGACCTACGACGGCGCCAAGAATGCGATCAAGGCGATGGACTTCGCCTTGAGCCAAATTAGCAATCTCGGCGGGCAACTGGGGGCGCTGCAATCGCGTTTCCAGGCGACCATCGCCAACCTGCAGGCGGCATCGCAAAATACGGCCGCCGCCCGTTCCCGTATCAGCGACGCGGATTTCGCCGCAGAGACCGCCAACCTCAGCCGCGCGCAGATCCTGCAACAGGCCGGCGTCGCGATGGTCGCCCAAGCCAACACGCAACCGCAATTGGCGCTTTCGCTGCTGCGATAACCTTCCGCAGGCGGTGTCTGCAACGCCTGCCCCGGATCATCGTTGTGATCCGGGCGCGGCGTTGCGGGCGTCGCATCGAGTGGATTATTAGGCTTCCCTTTCCCTGGACTACCGAAGCATCGCAGCGTGTCGATTGCGTTAGAGCAGATGCGACACCAGGCCGTCGGCCAGCTTGGGCTCGAACCCCAAAATCTAGAATAGATGGCATGCAAATCAACATGTTAGCGTAGTCTGCTCCGCGCTAAAATGACTGGAAATGACAGGAATGGACAGCGTGAGTCACGTTTACGTCACGTTTTGGTCACGCTGTTCCCTTCTCTCAGAGGAAGCGCTTCTTACGTTACGCTTTCCTTGCGTGTTCGTGCTCGTTGACCCATTCGCGCAACGCCTCATTGATCCGGGTCTGATACTTATTGCCGTGAGCCTTGAACCACGCTACCAAGTCGGCATCGATCCTGAGCGTGATTTGCTGTTTGACCGGACGATAGAACCGACCCCGTACCGCTTGGCTGAAGTCGGTGATCTCGGGAATATCGGAGGTGTCGATATCCTCATCACGCTGAGCGGTGAGCCGGTGTAGTTCGTTGGCCTGTTGTTTAGAACGATTGCTCATAGTGTCGTCTCTCGCGTTTGGTGGCCTTACGTGCCGAGATGATGCGGATAACTTCATCCTCATCGCCTGTGCGGTATGCGTGTGCGACTAGAAGCACTACTACACCGCCAACCTGCCCAATGGTCTGCCAGCGTTCTTCGCTACCCACATGCCGATCCTGAATACTCAGGGCCAAAGGATCAGCAAATACCTGAGATGCGGTTTCGAAAGAGACACCGTGTTTGACCTGATTGGCCTTGTTCTTGTTGTCGTCCCAGTCAAATCGCATACGAAATTGTAGTTACAATTTAGTGGCTACTCAAGTGTTAGGCTGCTACCACGGAGAACATTACTCGTTCATCGTTATTCATAATTTCAATTATGAATCAATAAGATAGGAACAATATAGATTATTCTGCTTTCTGCGGCGGATACCCTGATAAGCAATAACAGATTGATTCATATAGATAAATTATAAAGCTCCGACAGGTTCGCCGACGATTCGGGAAGATGACAGCCGAAAACAGCAGCATCCTCCGATCTTTCCATCTCTCTGCGCATTCATCATGCCTCCCAACGCTATCACGAATACGGAGGATGCATGATGAAAGACAAACGCAATTTCGGTTATGGGCGACGAATGGACTACGCCGGAAAGGAAATTCTGAAAGAGCGCTATGGTGGCGGTCGCTATGGCACCACGGCTGCGCACTCAGAACGCTGGTACTGAGCATTCGGTAGGTTAGAGGATGTTCTGTAACTTTATGAATTTGTTACAGTAAATGCGACACTAGGCCGTCGGCCAGCTTGGGCTCGAACCAGGTGGACTTGGGCGGCATCACCTCGCCGGCGTCGGCCACTGCCATCAGCTGTGCCATGGAGGTGGGGAACAGGGCGAAGGCGACGGCCATCTCGCCGCTGTCGACGCGCCGTTCCAGTTCCTGCAGGCCGCGGATACCGCCGACGAAGTCGACGCGTTTGTCGCGGCGCGGGTCGCCGATACCCAGCAGCGGCTGGATCAGGTTGTCCTGCAACAGGCTCACGTCGAGACGCTCGACCGGGTCGTCCTGCGGGATGCGTTCGGTCTTGATGGTGAGTTGGTACCACTGCCCTTTGAGATACATGCCGAACTCGCCGGCCTGGGCCGGTTTGTACGCCCCCGCCTGCGGTTTCACTACAAAGGCCTCGCCGATGGCGGCGAGGAAGGCCTCCGGCGCGAGGCCGTTGAGGTCCTTGACCACGCGGTTGTAGTCGAGGATCTGCATCTGGTCGTCGGGGAAGATCACCGAGAGAAAATAGTTGTAGGCCTCTGCGCCGGTGTGGTTGGCGTTGACCGCCTTGCGCGCTGCGGCGACGCGCGAGGCGGCGGCGGAACGGTGATGACCGTCGGCGATATAGAGGCACGGCATCGCGTCGAAGGTACTGGTGATCAGGTCGAGATGGGCGGCGTCGCACACCGGCCACAGGGAGTGACGCACGCCGGTATCGGCTGTGATGTCGACCTCCGGCGCGGTGGCCGTGGTGATCTCCTGCGCCAGCGCGTCGATGGCGGCGTCGTGGCGGTAGGTGAGGAACACCGGGCCGGTCTGGGCGTTGAGGGTGTCCACCTGGCGCACCCGGTCGTCCTCCTTGTCGGGACGGGTGAATTCGTGTTTGCGGATGCGGTTGCTGTCGTAGTCGCCGACGTTGGCGGCGGCCACCAGGCCGATCTGCCGGTGCTCGCCCATGATCAGCCGGTACAGGTAGTAGCAGGGGGCCGGGTCCTGGCGCAGCACGCCCTCCTGCAACATGCGGTCGAAATTCTCCTTGCCCTTGGCGTAGACCTGCGGGTCATGGGGATCGGTCTCTGGGGGTAGGTCGATCTCCGGCTTGGAGATGTGCAGAAAGCTCCATGGTTTGCCGGCGGCGCGCGCGCGCGCCTCGTTGCTGTCCAGCACATCGTAGGGCGGGGCGGCGACATCGGCGGCACGATCCGGTGCGGGTCGCAGGCCGGGGAACGGTCGAATCAAAGGCATGATGTTTCCTTATGAATGCTTGAGCGGTTTACGGCGCGCACATTGAAAACCAGATGGCGTCTCAGGTCAAACCGCCGCCGCGCAAGTCGAGCAGCGGGTCTTTGGGCGGCATCTGCAGGTAGAAGCCCTTTTCCTCCAGGCCTGCCAGTACCTCGGGGGCACTGGCGCGGGCCAGGGGACGCTCGGGCGTCAGTTCCAACTCCATCACCAGCTGCGGGGCGCCCATGGTTTCCAGCAGTATCCCGGGCACCTCGGCAAAGTCATCCCGGCGCGGCAGGTAGAGATAGAGCTGCTCCTTCTTACTGCTTTTGTAGATGTAACACTTCATGGTGTCTCCTGGCGGTTGGGCGGTCAGCTCGGGGCGGCCGCGGTGTTCTCGGCCTTGGCCGGTTCGGCCTCGCTGCGCATCTGTTCGATCACCTCGACCGGCGCCAGGCCGATGATGTTCCACTCCGGCTGCGGTTTCAGATCGGCGCCGAGGGTGAACACCCGCAGATAGCCTTTCGGCGTGAGGGCGAACAGCGGAATGACGCGGTTTTGGTATTTTTCCCGGTAGGCGGCGAAATCGAAACTCTCGGTCAGATGGGTGGCGCGCAGCTCGGCCCCCTGCGACAGCAGGCTGGCCAGCTTGGCCAGGGTGATGTCCTCGCCGAACAACCGGATCGAGCTGTATTGCCCGCCGATGGCACTCTTCTCCGTGGCGCGCTTCTCCTCCGGAGTGAGCAGCGAATAGACATGACCGGCGCCGAACTCGCTGCGGTAGCGCAGGCAGGCGAGGGCGTTGAACGCCGGCCGACGTGACATCGCCAGCAGCCGGCCGATGCCGACCAGGTCGAGGTGGCGGTCGGCATGCTCCGATACCACGTTGCCGAAGTAGGTGGGCAGGCCGTCCATCCGCGCCTGGCTGATGTCGTCCCAGTTGGTGTCGGCCAGCAGCACGCGGAAGCCCTTGTCGGTCAAGGTCCTGGCGATGGCCCGTGCCACGGCATTGGCGCCGACGATGAGCAGGCCGCGTGGCTCCGGCTCAGAGACCCGCAACAGGTTGGCGACCAGGCGGGCGCTGGCGCTCTGCAACACCACGCTGGCGATGATCACGGCGAAGGTGAGCGGCACCAGCAGCTCGGCGCGCGGCAGGCCGAGGGCGCTGAGGCGCAGGGAAAACAGGGCGGCCACCGCCGCCGCGACGATACCGCGCGGCGCCACCCAGCCCAGCAGTGCCCGTTCGCGCCAGTTCAGTTTGGAGCCGAGGGTGGCGGCGAATACCGTCGCCGGGCGCGCCACGAACAGGATCACCGCCAGCAGCACTACCGCGCCCACACCCAGGGCGGCCAGCTGGGAAAACTCCACCCGTGCCGCCAGCACGATGAACAGCAGCGACAGGATCATGGTGCTGAGGCTCTCCTTGAAGTCCACCACCTCCTGGATCGGCAGCTCCTTCATGTTGGCCAGCACGATGCCCATCAGCGTTACCGCCAGGAGTCCCGATTCGTGCTCCAGGTGATTGGCCAGGGTGTAGTTGCCCAGCACCAGGGCCAGGGTGGCAATGTTGATCAGGTAGCCGGGCATCAGGTGGCGGCGCAGCGGCAATGCCAGCAGATAGGCGCCGGCCACCCCCAGCACGCCGCCGGTGAGCAGGTTGCCGGCGAAGGTGAGCAGGGTGTTGTGCTGCTGGTCGGAAACGATGAATTCGAACACCACTACCGCCAGCAACGTGCCGAGGGGATCGATGATGATGCCCTCCCAGCGCAGGATGCTGGCGATGTTGGCGGTCGGGCGCATGGTGCGCAGCAGCGGCATGATGACGGTGGGGCCGGTGACCACCACCATGGCGCCGAACAGGGCCGCCAGTTGCCAGGAGAAGGCCAGCAGCCAGTGCGTCGCGACGGCGATGATCGCGCCGTTGAGCAGCATGCCGAAGCTGACCAGGTTGCGCACCACGCCGCCGAGGCCGGTGATTTCGTGCAGCTTGAGGGTGAGGCTGCCTTCAAACAACACCACGGCGACGCCCAGGGAGATGATGGGAAACAGCAGGTCGCCGAACAGCGCGTCAGGGCGCAGAAAACCTGTGACCGGGCCGGCGACGATGCCGGCGAGCAGCAGGAACAGGATCGCCGGCAGCTTCAGCCACCACGCCAGCCACTGGCAGGCAACGCCGATCAGGCTGATGCTGGCGAGAACGATAAGCGTATGGTCGAACATGGGGGACACGGTTATAGGCGACGGTCGTTGGCGGACCAAGCGGGCTACGCATCGATGCCGAGCGGTGTAAGTCTCCGGCGCGCGGGGGCGGGGCAGGCCGGGACGGATTACACGTGATCGGGCATACGCACGTCCGTGACCTCGCGCTGGGCGTCGTCGAGAGTGCTCTTGACGTCCTGCAGCCGAACGATGAGGTCGTGGAGACGCTGGTTCTGCTGTGTGCCGTCCTCTTCGATGCCGTTGAGCAGCTCGATGGCTGTCGTCACGCAGAAGACAGCATCGGATATGTCATGCTGTATGTTGTCGAAAATATCCATGGATCATCCGCCCGTGGTGTGACCGTAGCCATAGTATGGGTTTTATCGCCGTGTCCCGTCCACCAACCTGAACAATCAACAATTGCCGGCGGATAATGGGAATAATCGCGCCGCCCGATGACACTAATAATCCAAACGGGGCAACGCGCGACGGCCGTTCAGGCGGTTGGTCGGCGACAGCCATGACAACGATTCACACACGGCGGACGGTGTCCAATACCGCTGCAACCGTGGTAACGACAAGCCATTGCCACAAGGAGCCAAGATGTCCATATCACGTCGTCAGTTCATTCAACTGATGGGTATTGCCGGTGCTGCCGGCATGCTGCCGGGAGTCGCATTTGGTGCCAGGCGAGCGGGAGGGGCGCTGTATGACGTGCCGAAATTCGGCAATGTCAGCCTGCTGCACTTTACCGATACCCATGCCCAGATGTTGCCCATCTACTTCCGCGAACCGAACGTGAACCTGGGCGTCGGCGCCTCTTTCGGCAAGGCGCCGCATCTGGTGGGCGATAAAATGCTTGCCCATTTCGGCATCCGCCCCAACACACTGGAGGCCCACGCGTTCACCTATCTCAATTACACCGAGGCGGCGGAGAAATACGGCAAGGTCGGCGGCCTGGCCCATCTCGCCAGCCTGGTGAAGCAGATTCGGGCAGAGCGCGGCGACGGCAATTCGCTGTTGTTGGATGGCGGCGATACCTGGCAGGGCTCGGCGACGGCATTGTGGACGCGCGGCAAGGACATGTTGGGCGCGACCAACCTGCTCGGGGTCGATGCCATGACTGGTCACTGGGAGTTCACCTACACCGACAAGGAGGTGTTGGACAACATCAAGCACTTCAAGGGCGAATTCCTGGCGCAGAACGTGTTGGTCAAGGAGGAGGCGCTGTTCGACGGTTTCCCCGCCTACGACTCCGACAACGGCTACGCCTTCAAGCCCTATACCATTCGCGAGGTGGGCGGCGTGAAGGTGGCGGTGATCGGCCAGGCGTTTCCGTATACGCCCATCGCCAATCCGGCCCGCTTCATTCCCAACTGGACCTTCGGCATCCACGACCAGTCGATGCAACGTATGGTGGACAAGGCGCGCAACCACGACAAGGCCGACTTGGTGGTGGTGTTGTCGCACAACGGCATGGACGTCGATCTGAAAATGGCAGAGGTAGTGAGCGGCATCGACGTCATCCTCGGCGGCCATACCCACGACGGCGTGCCGGCACCCACCGTGATCAAGAATCGCAGCGGGCAGACGCTGGTGACCAATGCCGGCTCCAACGGCAAGTTTCTCGGCGTGCTGGACCTGGAGGTCAAACACGGCAAAGTGCGCGGATTCCGCTATCGTCTGTTGCCGATCTTCGCCAATCTGCTGCCGGCCGATCCCGAGATGGCCGCCTATGTCGAAAAGGCGCGCCAACCCTATCTCGGCAAGCTCAACGAGGGACTGGCGACCGCCGGTGAATTGCTCTATCGCCGCGGCAACTTCAACGGTACCTTCGATCAGATCATCTGTGATGCGCAGCGCGCCGTGGGTGACGCCCAGATATCGTTGTCGCCCGGTTTCCGCTGGGGCACCACCGTCCTGCCCGGCGGGAATATCACGATGGAGCACGTGATGGATCAGACCGGCATCACCTATCCGGAGACCTATGTGCGTGAAATGAACGGGGCGCAGATCAAGGCGATCCTCGAGGACGTGTGCGACAACCTGTTCAACAAGGACCCCTATCTGCAGCAGGGCGGCGACATGGTGCGCGTCGGCGGCATGGATTACGCCTGCGACCCCACCGAGACCATCGGCAAGCGCATCAGCGCCATGACGCTGGACGACGGGAGCACGGTCGAGGCGCACAAGAAATACAAGGTAGCCGGCTGGGCCACCGTCGGCTCGCAGGCGCCGGGACGGCCGATTTGGGATATCGTCGCCGACTACCTGCGCGATCAGAAAGTGGCGAAGATCACCAAGTTCAACACGCCGAAACTGAAGAACGTCGAGGGCAATCCCGGCATTGCCGATTATTCCGCAACGCCCGTCTGACGACGCGAAGTTGTGTTTCAGATGTGGTTGCGCAGCATCAGTTCGGCCGGATGAGGTTCCAGGTAATACTGCTGCGCCACGTAGGGATCGGGATGGCGACGGAAGTGGTGGCGTAGCAGCGTGATCGGCACGATCAGCGGCAGCCCGCCGAGGCGGTAGCTGTCGATGCACGCCAGCAGTTCCGCCTTGTCGGCGTGATCCAATGAGCGCTTCAGATACCCCAGCAGGTGCTGCAGCACGTTGGCGTGACGCTTGCGCGTCGCCGGCCGCTGCAGCGCGGCCATGAAGCCGGCCAGATAATCGCGCGCCGTATCCTTGATCGTCTCGCGCCGGACGGCGGCCGCCTGCCGGCCCAGGGTGCGATAGTATTCCGCCCCGTGGCTCATCAGGATCAGTTTGTGGCGGGCGTGAAACTCCAGCAACCGCGCCGGGGTGATCCGTGTCGCTCCGAGTTGTTGCCAGCGGTGGTAGGCAAAGACCCGCTCCACGAAATTCTCCCGTAACACCGGATCGCCCAGCCGGCCCTCCTCTTCGGCCGGCAGCCAGGGGCGTGCCGCCAACAGTTCGCGGACATAGATGCCCTGTCCCGCCTTGGGCGCTCCTTTGTCTTGATAAACCTTGACCCTCTCCATGCCGCAGCTGGGCGAGCGTGCCTTGAACAGATAGCCGGCGAGCGGCGGCAGTTCCCGCGCCATTTTGCGGCCGTAGCGTTCCAGCGGGATGGTCACGTCGATGCTCTTGTCCGTGACCCCGACGGCGCGTGGCTGCTGCGGATCGCCCTCCAGCCGCAGGGTCGGGCGCGGCACCCCGAGACCGATGGCCACCTCCGGGCAGATCGGCACGAACTCGAAATAACCGCCGAGGGTGTCGCGGATATAGCGGTCTAGCTTGTGGTTGCCGTCGAACCGTACCTTCTCCCCCAGCAGGCAGGCGCTGATACCGACCCTGATGGGCGATGTTGCAGCGATGGACATAACTATCTCTTTGAGATTTGTCATTTATATGACCATATATTAGCGTTAGTTTGTTTTGCCTTGGTTACGCACCGTTGTGCAGGAGCATAGATCGAATGTCACCTTCCACCCATTCCCCGAGCGCCGCGCGGATGTTTTCGGATTTGATTGAGATTCTGGCCGACGGCAGTACCCGGCTGCCGGCCGCCGTTCATCCCATGGCCGACCTGCTGGAGATGGATGCGGAACAGGTGTTGCAGCAATTCAAGCAGAGTCAGCAACGGGACTTCTCGCAGGTGATTGCGGAACTCGAGGACCCGGCCAACCCGCTTCATCGCATGCTGTACCAGTTGCGCGACATCGCCTCCCGCCAACCCGGCAATCCGTTTCCGGACAACCGCCTGTTTACGCCGGGGGCGCTGGAGGAACTGTTTCTGGACCTGCACGACCATGTGATGGATCACCCGGTGTGGCGTCACCCGTTTTTCGTCCGGGTCTTCGAAGGGCGTTTCGATGGCGCGCAACTGGGACGTTTTGCCCGCCACTACTTCAATCAGATCAAGAACACGCGTCAGTGCGTGGCCTTGGCGCTGGGGCGCTTTTCCGGCGTCATGGCGCTGCCATATGGCGTGCTCAACGAGCGTATCTCGGAGTTGACCCAGATCGTCTTGTCGCAACTGGTGGCCGACGAGTACGGTGTCGGCAGCCATGCGGTGGAGGACTACCCCTCCATGGGGGGGCTGTTCGCCTCGACCACCCATATCGTCATGTATCGCCAGCTGTTCGAAGGTCTGAATGTCCCGTTTGAGCAGCAGGATGTGCCGCTGCTGCACGGGGTTGCCGACAACGTGCTGACCCAGCGACTGGTGGCGGGGAACACGGCGTTCTCGCCGCTCGAAGCCCTCGCTTCAGTCGGCCTCGGCATGGAGTGGGGAGTGCCGGAATTCTTCAGTCTGCTGCTGGGCGGCATGATCCGTTTTGCCAAGGACAACGATGTCGCGTTGGCCCGGCGCCATCTGCACGTCTTCATCGCCCACGTGCGCTACGACGTGTTGCACGCCATCGCGGTGATGCTGGTGACCAGTTTCTTCGTGCGCGAACCGCGGGATATCGCCGCCATCAAGAATGCGACCAACGCCTTGATGGCGGCGCGCTACGGCATGATGAATGATCTTCATCGCCACGTATTCGGTGAGCCCTGTACCGCCCTGGGAGACAGCGCTGTGGCAGATCACTACCGGTTGCAGGACCGACGCATCGAGGTGGAACTGCGCCGGGCCCGTGCCGAGGTGGCGGATGGTACGGTGGAACACGGCGACGCCTATCGGACCAGGCAGGAGACCCCGTTCCCATTTCTCCCGGGGGTATGAGTCAGCCCACATTATGAGCAGGGGATCGCGTTTTTTTTCGCGGCTTTTGGTCTATAACCTCTCTCAGCGTCCGGCGGCTGCCGGGCGCATATCCATCTATCCGAATAACATACGAAAAAGGGAGACCATAATGACTAGGACGATTTCGTGGGCGTGCGCCTTCAGCCTCGCTGTGTGGGGTCTGCCGGCACTGGCGCAAGATGCTGCTACGGCACCGGCTGCCGCTCCTGCTGCGGCTAGCGCACCGGCGCCGACCGCAGCACCGGCACCTGCGATGACGCCGGCGCCCGCACCGGCGCCGGCCGAGCAGGCGAAGGGCGAGGTGACGCAGGCGGTATTTACGACGGCCGTCAAGGATCACGCGCCGGTCGACGATGTCACCAAGGTGCCGGGGACGGATTCGCGCATTTACTTCTTCACCGACCTGCGCGGCATGGAAGGGCAGCACGTGGTCCATCGCTGGGAGTACAACGGCAAGGTGATGGCCGAGGTCGGGTTCGACGTGAAGGGCGCACGTTGGCGCGTCTGGTCGAGCAAGAACCTGATGCCGGCCTGGGCCGGCAAATGGACGGTCAGTGTCGTCAACGGCAAAGGCGACGTGGTCGCCAGCCGTGACTTCACCTATGGCGGTCAGTGAGTCGTAGGCAGATCGGGCTCCGGGGCGTCAGGCCCCGGAGCTGCTTCAAAGTTTTCGCAATAGGGACTGGTTTGCAGCCAGTGCTCCAGATCGGTTGCCGATAGCGGCCGGCTGATGTAGTAACCCTGCGCCGCATCGCAGCGCAGGTCCCGCAGCAAATTCAGCGCTTCGTCGGTCTCGACCCCTTCCGCGATCACCTCCAGACCGAGGTTATGGGCGAGGTCGATGGTCGAGTGCACGATCATGGCGTCGTCTTCGTCCTCGTTCATCTGCATCACGAACGACTTGTCGATCTTCAGTTTGTCCACCGGAAGCTGCTTGAGGTACGACAGCGACGAAAAACCGGTGCCGAAATCGTCGACGGCAATTTGCACCCCGATGTCGTTGAGTTTTTCCAGCGTGGCCTGGGCGCGGGCGGGATTGGCCATCATCGAGCTTTCCGTGATCTCCAGCACCAGCAGATAGGGCGGTATGCCCCACTTCTTCAGCAGCCGCGCCACCTCCAGGTAGAGGTCGGCATCTTGCAGATTGTAGGTGGAGAGGTTGACCGACATGCTGCCGAGCGGCGTCCCCTGGTTGCGCCATGCTGCGCAACGCGCCAATGCCTGATCCAGCACCCAATAGGTGAGGTGCCGGATGAGTCCCGTCTGTTCCGCCACCGGGATGAAGTCCTCGGGCGAAATGAAGCCGCGTTGCGGGTGCAGCCAGCGCAGCAACGCTTCGACGCCGATGAAGGCATTGGTGCGCAGGTCGATTTGCGGCTGGAAATAGAGCTGCAGATGTTCGTTGTTGATGGCACTGCGCAGGTCGTTGGCCTGGGCCAGCCGCTGCAGGGTGTAGTGATCCTGGCGGGTGTCGTAGACGGCGATGCCGTTTTTTTCGCGCTTGGCCACGTACATGGCGACGTCGGCGCGGCGCGACAGCTCCTGCGGTGTCAGGGCATGGTGCGGATAGACGGCGATACCGATGCTGCCGGCGACATAGAGGCTCTGGCCGGCAACCTCGAACGGCTTCTCCAGCAGACTCAGGATGCGTGCCGCCTTGCGCCGCCCCTCCGTTTCATCGGCGCCCTCCAATACGATGGCGAATTCGTCGCCGCCCAGGCGTGCCACGGTGTCCCCTTCGCGCACTTCGCGCAGCAGCCGGTCGGACAGCTGTTGCAGCAGGCCGTCGCCGATGGGGTGACCGAGCGTGTCGTTGATCTCCTTGAAACCATCCAGATCCATCACCAGCAGCGCCAGGTAGCCGTAACCGGCCCGGCGCAGATGGTGGATCTCCTGTTGTAGCCGATCCTGCAGCAGGGTGCGGTTGGGCAGGCCGGTGAGGGTGTCGTGCAGGGCCTGATGTTCCAGGGCCTGCTGCCGCTCCAACACCAGGCGCCGCATCTCGGTGAATGCCTCCACCAGATGCTGGGTCTCTGCAGTGGTCGCCACCGGTAACACGAGGTCGCGCTTGCCGTGGGCCTCGTCGCGCAGGGCGTGCGCCATCAGGCTGATCGGGTTGAGGACATAGCGTTCAAACAGGAAAAAGCCCAGTACCGTCAGCATCAAGGCCGTCCCGGCCAGCAGCCACAGCGTATTGACGATATTGCGCAAAGCGCCGATCAGGCGCATGACGTCCCCTTGCGCAGAGGTCCGCAGTGCTTGGTCCACAATATGGATCTGGCGCCATAGCGGTGCGATCAGTTGGTCGGTGGCGTCCCCCGGTGCCTCGGATGACGACCGGGCGCGGCCAGCCGGCGGCATCAGCTGTCCCAATCGGGTCGGCAGCTCGTGCAATGCATAATCGAGGGCGTCCAACTGGGAACCAAAGCCGTTCCGGCGCAGCCAGCCGACTCCTGCCAGACCGCGTTCACGCTGATAGGCCAAGTCAACGGCCCGGAACAGGGCGTCGCGCCGTTTGGCGTTCGGGGTGGAAAAATATTGGTGCATCGACCACTCCAGGCTCAGTACGGCATCGCGCAGCAGATCGCTCTGGAGTGCCGCGGCGTGGCGTGCCTGGGTGCTTTGAATGCGTTCCGTGCGTATCCCCCCGATATAATGCTGCAGCAGCCAAACTGTGCCGAACAGGAGGGCCGCCATCAACGCCATCGCCATGAGATAGCGGCTGCGCAGGCTGGCCGCACGCCCCGCGCGAGGGGGCAATTGATCGGATTGGTGGGCAATGTGCATGAAATTTTGTGAATTAATTCAATTTGTTCCCTAATATAACTGGCTGCTAACAGTTGGTTAACCGCTAGGATAGGTGGCTTGGTCACTGCAAGTCAAAGGCGGCGTCTATTTATTGGTACCCTTAGGGGCGATGGCGATGCAAATCGGGGTTGCATTGCTAATATAACGAAGTGAGCGAAAAACGGAGGAGCGCTGTATGGCTACCAATGCGGAACCGGAAATTGGGGCTTGGTACAAGAACACCGAGGGTGAGTCATTCGAGGTCATCGCCATGGACGACGACGAGGGAATTGTGGAAATACAGTACTTCGACGGCGCCGTGGAGGAGTTGGAACGCGACACCTGGTATCAGATGAATCTGGTGCAGCGTGAGCCGCCGGAAGACTGGTCCGGCCCCTTCGACGACATCGAAAAGGACGACTTCGGCGACACGGAAAGCGTCCGCCATCCGGAAGACTGGAACGGTCCGCTGGATACCATCGAGTGGGAGGAGTAGACCGCGGATCTGAACCTGAATCTGACCCGGCCGGATGTCGTCGCATGCTCGACGATATCGCGCTGGAGGTGCGTTATACCCGTGACATGACCGGGCTGAAGGGCCTGAGCGAGCGGGTGTTGGCGGCCGTGGCCGGCGTTCGCCGCCACTTGTTTGTCCCCGCTGGACTGGAATCACGCGCCTATGACAACGGTCCGTTGCCCATCGGACACGGCCAGACTATTTCCCAACCCTATATCGTTGCCCTGATGACGGAACTGCTGCGCCCCGAGCCGGACGCGGTCATCCTTGAGGTCGGCACCGGCTCCGGTTATCAGACCGCGGTGCTGGCGCGTCTGGTGCGGCAGGTATACAGCCTGGAGATCGTGCCGCCCCTGGCAGCGGCGGCGGTGCAGCGACTGCAACGGCTGGGGGTGGCGAATGTGGCGGTCCGCCAGGGTGACGGCTACGGCGGTTGGCCGGAGCACGCACCCTATGACGGCATCATCGTGACGGCGGCGGCGCACCATGTGCCGCCGCCTTTGCTGCAGCAGCTGCGGCCCGGCGGTCGACTGGTTATCCCGGTGGGTGAGCCCTATGCCGAGCAGGCGCTGTTGCTGCTGGAGAAGGATGCGCGCGGCGCGATTAAGCAACAGACGATTCTCCCTGTCGCCTTTGTGCCGCTGACCCGCGACACACAGGAAAACGCTGAACCGGAGGCGCCGTAGGTCAGCGCACCAAAGCGACGGGGCAGCGGGAACTCTCCAGCAATTGTTGGAGTTGAGCGGGCGTGATGGATAGGTCGGCGCCCAGCACCAGCAGGCGACAGCGGTATTGGCGCCCGACCGCGAGCAGTTGACGCGGCGCGAAGTTGGCCACCGCCAGCGCCTGTGCATAGTGCGCATCCTGTGCCAGGAGCGATGCGGTTTCACTGCGCAACTGCTGCTGGTCTGTCGGCAGCAGCACCAGCAACCCGACACCGTCGGCGCTCATGGCGGTTGCCAGCTCCAGGGCATGCCGGCTGCCCGGCGAGCCGTTGTACGGTACCACGATGGTGCCGCTGGTAACGGCCTGCTGCCGCTGTTGCATCTGTGACCGACCGAGTACGGCAATGTCGGAGTTGCGGGCCAGCGCGGATATGACGGCGCCGCGCTCCACTCGAAACGACCATTGCAGGCTGTGGCGCCGGGCGTGTCCTTCCAGTAGTCGGCGCACATGCTCGGCCTGTGCCTTGAGTTCCCGTTCCAACTGCCGGCTTTGCAATTGGCGTGCGGTATTGGATGTCAGTGATATCTCACGGGCAAAGGGCAGTTGTGCCAGACGCAGCAGCTCCATGTTCTCCACAAACACGCCCTGCAAGGTGCCGCGCAACAGGGCCGCCAGCTCAGCCGCCGCTTCCAGCGCCATGACATCATCGCCGGATTCGACGGCGAGCAGGATGGTGCGCGCGGCGGTGTCAATCGACATGGCGCGGAGGTTCCTCGCTGTCGTCGCTCGACAGCAGATGGCCATCGCCGTCGCCTTTGTCCTTGCCGTGGTCGCCGAAGCTGGAGCGGATGTGCGCCATCTCGGACAATCGTTCCTGCACTCGACCATTGACGCTGTCGGCGGGCCAGTTGCCTTCTGCGTCCCGTTCGCCGGCATCGACGCCGAGCAGCAGGGTCAGTGCCTGATCGACGTTCTCCACCGGATAGATGTGAAACTTGCCTGCGGTCGCCGCCTCCACCACATCCTGGCGCAGCATCAGGTGTTTGACGTTGCTGGCCGGGATGAGTACGCCGTGCTTGCCGCTCAGACCGCGCTGGCGGCAGACGTCGAAGAAGCCCTCGATCTTTTCGTTGACCCCGCCGATGGGCTGAACCTGGCCGTGCTGATTGACCGAACCGGTCATGGCGAAGTGCTGGGCGATGGGCAGTTCAGCGATGGCGGAGAGCAGGGTGCACAGCTCGGCCAGCGACGCCGAGTCGCCGTCGATGCCGCCGTAGCTCTGCTCGAACACCAGGCTGGCGGAGAGCGACAGCGGATGCTGCGTCGCGTAGCGCGCGGCCAGGAACGACGACAGGATCAGCACGCCCTTGGAGTGAATGGCGCCGCCCAACTCCACCTCGCGCTCGATGTCCACCACGTTGCCTTCGCCGATATGGACGGTGGCGGTGATGCGCGAGGGCTGGCCGAAGGCGAAATCACCCATCGACAGCACCGACAGACCGTTGATCTGGCCGATCTTGGCGCCGTCGGTGTCGATCAGGAGGGTGCCGCGCTGGATCTCCTCCTGCAGCCGCTCGCGCACGCGCGAGGCGCGGTGGATCTGATGGTCGATGGCCTGCTGGATGTCGGCGGCGCCGACCACCTCGTGGCCCGCCTCCTGCGCCCAGTAGTCCGCTTCGCGCAGCACGTCGGCGACGGAGCGCATGTGGGCCGTCATGTGCTCGGTATCCTCGACCAGGCGCGAACCGTGTTCGATGATGCGGGCAACGGCGGCGCGGTCGAACGGGCGCAACTGTTCCTTGTGCGCCAGCGTGCCGATGAGTTGCGCATAGATCCGCTTGCTGTCGGGGTTGCGCGGGATACGGCCTTCAAAGTCCGCGGCGACCTTGAACAGTTCGCTGAAATCCGGGTCGTACTCGTGCAGCAGGTAGTAGGTCATGCGGTCGCCGACGATCACCACCTTCACATCCAGCGGGATCGGTTCCGGTTCCAGCGACACGGTGCTGACCAGTGAAAGCATCTTTTCCAGCGACTCGATGCGGATCTCGCTGGCATAGAGCGCGCGCTTCAGTCCCTCCCAGGCAAAGGCGTGGGTGAGCAGCTTGTAGGCGTCCACCAGCAGATAGCCGCCGCTGGCCTGGTGCAGCGCGCCGGATTTGATCAGGGTGAAGTCGGTGCTCAAGGTGCCGAACTGGGCGATGTGTTCGGCGCGGCCTACCAGATTGAGATAGGTGGGATTGTCGAGATAGACGATGGGCGCGCCCTCGGTCTCGCTGTTGTCCACCAGCACGTTGACCTGGTAACGGCGCAGCGCTTCCGCCTTGCCGTCGGGCATGCCGCCTTCGCCGCCGTCTTCGCTGCGCAGGAAGTTGCGCACGTTATCGATGACGTCCTGCTCCACCGCCTCCAGATAGGTGACGATGCGCGGAATATCCGCATAATCCTTTTTGATCTCGTCGATCAGATGGTTCACTGCGGACTTGGAGACCTCACGATTGATCTCCTTAATCTTCTCGCGCGTCTCCTTGCGCCATAGCGGGATCTGCTGAATCAGCGCCTGTAGCTTCTCTTGCAGGGCGGCGACCAGTTGCTCGATCTTCTCTTGCTCGTCCTTGGGCAGTTTCTCGAATTCGTCCGGGCCGAGTGCCTCCCCGTTCTTCATCGGCGCGAAGGCGAAGCCCGACGGCGTGCGGAACAGTTTCACGTCCTGCTTGGCCGCCTCTTCCGCCAGTTCGCCGAAGCCGTGTTCCTGCCGTTCCTTCAATTCGTCTTCGATGGCCTGGATGCGGGTACGGTACTCGTCGCCTTCGAAGGTGGCGGGCAATACGATGCCCAGCTCTTCGAACAGCTTTTCCATGGCCTCCTTGAACTGCTTGCCGCGGCCGGGCGGCAGTTTTACCGCATACGGCTTATGGGGTTGCTCGAAATTGTTGACGTAGCACCAATCATCCGGCGTGGCCGCCGCCGTCACCTTCTGTTCGAGGAATTGGCGTATCAGGGTGTGTTTGCCGATCCCCGGCGGTCCCATGACGTAAAGGTTGTAGCCTTCGCGGCGGATGTTGACGCCGAAACGTACCGCCTCCAGGGCACGCGACTGGCCGATCACTTCGGTCAGGTCGGGCAGTTCGGCGGTGGTGGCGAAATCGAATTCAGCAGGGTCGCAACGCTTGTACAGCGCCTCTGCCGAGAGTGGCTTCACAACGGTCATGATGCTCCTTTCACGAATGGGGTCGCCCCGCCGTGCAGGCGGGGCAGTGCAGCGCGTGGTTCAGCCTACCTTGGGCAGGTGATCGAGGGCCTCGTGAATGGCCTCCTCCGGATAAGAGTAGTCCTCCAGTTCCTCGGCGAAATATTTGTCGTAGGAGGCCATATCGAAGTGGCCGTGGCCGGAAAGATTGAAGAACAGGGTCTTCTGCTCGCCGTTCTCCTTGCAGCGCAGCGCCTCGTCGATAACGGCGGCGATGGCATGGTTCGATTCCGGCGCCGGCACGATGCCTTCGGCGCGGGCGAAGGCGACGCCCGCCTTGAAGGTGGTCAGCTGCGGTACCGCCAGCGCCTCGATCAGCTTTTCGTGATAAAGCTGGGAGACTAATGCCGAGTCGCCGTGGTAGCGCAGGCCGCCGGCGTGGATGCCGGGCGGCACGAAGTCGTGACCCAGGGTGTACATCTTCAGCAGCGGAGTCAGACCGACGGAGTCGCCGAAGTCATAGGCGTAGTGGCCGCGGGTGAGGCTGGGGCAGGAACTGGGCTCCACCGCCACCAGGCGTACCTGCTTGCCGGCCGCTTTGTCGGCGAAGAAGGGAAACGCGACGCCGCCGAAGTTGGAGCCGCCGCCGCAAGGGGCGAAGATCATGTCCGGATAATCGCCCGCCAGGGCGAACTGCTTCTTCGCCTCCTGGCCGATGATGGTCTGGTGCAGCAGCACATGGTTGAGCACCGAGCCCAGGGCGTAGTTGGTGTCCTTGTTGGTGGCCGCTTCCTCCACCGCTTCGGAGATGGCGATACCGAGGGAGCCGGGGGAGTCGGGGTGCGCCGCCAGGATCTTGCGGCCCGACTCGGTGCGGTTGCTGGGGCTGGCCAGCACCTCGGCGCCCCAGGTGTGCATCATCGAGCGGCGGAACGGCTTCTGGTCGTAGGAGACCTTCACCATATAGACGCGCACCTCGAGGCCGAACATCTGGCCGGCCAGGGCCATCGATGAACCCCATTGGCCGGCGCCGGTCTCGGTGGCGATGCGTTTGATGCCCGCCTGTTTGTTGTAATAGGCCTGCGGCACGGCGGTGTTGACCTTGTGCGATCCGGCGGCCGAAACGCCTTCGTACTTGTAATAGATCTTGGCGGGCGTGCCGAGCGCCGCCTCCAGACGATGGGCGCGGAACAGCGGCGAGGGGCGCCACAGGCGGTAGATCTCGCGCACCTCGTCGGGGATTGCGATCCAGCGTTCGGCGGATACCTCCTGCTCGATCAACGCCATCGGGAAGATGGCCGCCAGGGCGTCGGGGCCGATGGGCTGACCGTCGGGTCCCAGTACCGGGGCCGGCGCATTGGGCATGTCGGCGACGATGTTGTACCAGTGTGTCGGGATGTCCGATTCGTCGAGCAGGAACTTGGTCTGGGCCACTCTCTTCACCTCATTGTTGTTGTTGGTGAAACGTCGTGGGGCGGTCGCCCCGGAGGATTACCGTTTGTAGCCGATGGCGGTGCGTCGCGTCAAATCTCAAAAATACAAGATCAACCCAAGCTCAAGAATGAACCACGGGGAACACGAAGTACACGGGGAATTCCCGCGAATATGACGGATAAAACAGGGTCGTTGCCTGAATCGTCCCCGTGTACTCCGTGTACTCCGTGGTTAATGTCTTTCGCTGGTTAATTTTGAGATGACTTACAGCATCCCTCAGCGGCTGATCGGTTTGTAGCGGATGCGCTTGGGCTTGGCGGCCTCCTCGCCCAGACGCCGCTTCTTGTCGGCTTCGTACTCTTGGTAGTTGCCGGCGAAGAACTCCCAGTGCGACTCGCCCTCGCAGGCGAGGATGTGGGTGGCGATGCGGTCGAGGAACCAGCGGTCGTGGGAGATCACCAGCACACAGCCGGCGAACTCCAGCAGGGCGTCCTCCAGGGCGCGCAGGGTCTCCACGTCGAGGTCGTTGGAGGGTTCGTCCAGCAGCAGCACGTTGCCGCCCTGGATCAGGGTCTTGGCCAGGTGCAGGCGGCCGCGCTCGCCGCCGGAGAGGTTGCCGACCATCTTCTGCTGGTCGCCGCCCTTGAAGTTGAAGCGGCCGACATAGGCGCGGCTCGGCATCTCGAAGCGGCCGACGGTGAGGATGTCGGCGCCGCCGGAGATCGCCTCGAACACGCTCTTGTCGTTCTCCAGCCCCTCGCGGCTCTGGTCGACCGAGGAGATGTTTACCGTCGGGCCGATGTCGACGCTGCCGCTGTCCGGCTGCTCCTTGCCCTGCAGCATCCTGAACAGGGTCGATTTACCGGCGCCGTTGGGGCCGATGATGCCGACGATGGCGCCGGGCGGGATCTGGAAGCTGAGGTTGTCGATCAGCAGGCGCTCGCCGAAGCCCTTGGAGACGCCGTCGAACTCGATCACTTTGTCGCCCAGGCGCTCGCCGAGTGGGATGAATATTTCGTGGGTTTCGTTGCGGCGCTGGTATTCGACCGAATTCAACTCCTCGAAGCGGGCCAGACGCGCCTTGGATTTGGCCTGGCGTGCCTTGGGATTGCTGCGCACCCACTCCAGCTCCTGCTTCATCGCCTTCATGCGCGCCGCTTCCTGTTTCGACTCCTTCTCCAGCCGCTCCTCCTTCTGTTCCAGCCAGGAAGAGTAGTTGCCCTTCCACGGGATGCCCTGGCCGCGGTCCAGCTCCAGGATCCACTCGGCGGCGTTGTCGAGGAAGTAGCGGTCGTGGGTGACCGCCACCACGGTGCCCGGGAAGCGGGTGAGAAACTGCTCCAGCCACTCCACCGACTCGGCGTCCAGGTGGTTGGTGGGCTCGTCCAGCAGCAGCATGTCGGGGCGCGCCAGCAGCAGCTTGCACAGGGCGACGCGGCGCTTTTCGCCGCCGGAGAGGTGCTCGATCTGCGCATCCCAGGGCGGCAGGCGCAGGGCGTCGGCGGCGATCTCCATCTGCGTTGCCGAGTCGGTGCCGGCGGCGGCGATGACCGCCTCGTACTTGGCCTGTTGCTCGGCCAGCTTGTCGAAGTCGGCGTCGGGTTCGGCATAGGCGGCGTAGATCTCGTCCAGTTTCTGTTTTGCCTCCATCACCGCGCCCATGCCCGCTTCCACCTCGTCGCGCACCGTCTTGGCTGGGTCGAGTTGCGGCTCCTGCGGCAGGTAGCCGATGGAGATGCCCGACTGCCACTGCACCTCGCCGTCATAATCCTTGTCCTCGCCGGCCATGATGCGCAGCACGGTGGACTTGCCCGAACCGTTGAGGCCGAGCAGGCCGATCTTGGCGCCGGGAAAGAAGGAGAGGGAGATATCCTTGATGATCTGCCGTTTGGGCGGGACGACTTTGCTCACGCGGAGCATGGACATTACGTATTGAGCCATAACGTTTCCGTTGGTTGAGAATCTGGAAAAATGCCAATTACCGCATTATGCCGCGGCCCATTTTGGTGCGCAAAAGCGCTTGAGCTTGGGCGCCAAGGGTCATAGGATGGCCAGATTACGCCGTTTTTCACCAAAGGTGGGTACGGGAAGGGTATGAACTCGGTGCTGCGGGTGTTGTTTGTGGCCGACTCCGGTGAGCGAATTCGCCCTCTGGAGGATGAGCTGTGCCGCGGCGGTTTCAGTATCGTCGGCCAAACCGTCGCCAGTGATGGCGCCGCACGCGTCGCCTTCGAGCGGGAGACGTGGGATATCGTGCTCTGCACCCTCTTTGACGGCGGACGCCATGCGGTCGAGCTGGCGCGCTGGATCCGCGACCGTGAACTGGACATCCCCCTGCTGGTCGTGGCCTCTTCGCAGCAGCAGCATGCCGTAGCCGCGGCGCTGGATGCCGGTGCCCGCGATTACTTCCTCGATCACGTCCTTGACCGGCTCAACCATGCGGTGCGGCGCGAACTGCGAACAATGGCGGTGGCGCGGGAACGCCGGCGCGCGCTGGCTGCCCTCGAGGAAAGTGAAGTACGTTTCCGCCAGCTGACCGACAACATCGCCGAGGCATTCTGGCTGGTCGATGGTTTGAGTGACCAGCTGATCTTCGTCAGTGCCGCCTGCGAGAACTTGTGGGGCGGTCCGGTTGATGCGCTGTTCACCGGGGTGGAGGCCTTCCTGCAACGGGTCCACCCGGAAGACGTGCCGCTGGTCGAGGGGTGGCTCGCCGGCCGTGGTTGGGGGGGGATCAACGGCGAATATCGCATCCTGCAGCCCGATGGCAGCGTGTGTTGGGTGCATACCCGCTCCTTTCCCATCCCGGACGCGGACGGCTCGATCTACCGCTACGCGGGCATCTCCACCGACGTCACTCAGGCACGGGCGCTGGAGGCCGAGCGGAAAAAACTGTCCCGCGCCCTGGAGCAGACCGCCGACGCCGTGATAATCACCGACGGCGAGGGAATTATCGAGTACGCCAATGCGGCCTTTGAGGATATCAGCGGGTACAGCAAGGAGGAGGTTCTCGGCCATACCCCGGCGATGTTGCGGTCGAAATTCCAGGATGAGGCGTTCTACCACCAGCTGTGGGAAACGCTGCTCAACGGTATGCCGTTTACCGACGTGTTTATCAACCGGCGTAAGGATGGCGAACTCTATTACGAGGAGAAGACCATTACCCCGGTGCGGGACGAGGCGGGGAACATTACCCATTTCGTCTCTACGGGCAAGGACATTACACCGCGGCTGCTGGCGCAGCAGCGCCTGCATCGCGTACTGCATTATGATGCCCTGACCGGACTCGCCAACCGGATTCTGTTCTCCGACCGTCTGCAGCACGCGGTGCTGCAGACGCGGCGTCTGGGACTTGCGGTTGGCGTGCTCTACATCGGCGCCGATCTTTCCGGTCTGTTCGGCGAGAAGTACGGCAAGCCGGTGGAAGAGAAGTTTCAAATGCTGCTCGCGCAACGTTTGAAAGATCTGGTGGCCGAGGGGGATACGGTGGCGCGGCTGGGGCGGGAGGAGTTTGCCATCCTCCACAAGTGTGAGCGCGAGATGCAGGATATGGAGCAGATTGCGCGGCGCGTTACGGCGGAATTCGCGGTGCCGATGCAGGCGCAGGGTTATGAGCTGTACGTGTCTCCTTGGATCGGTATCAGCCGCTACCCGGACGATGGCGAAAGTGCCGATGATCTGCTCGATCACGCGGCGATTGCGATGCGCCATGCGCGCGACCACGGGCGCGCTCCGTTTGATTTCTACCGGCGCGAGATGCAACCGGGCAACCGGCGCGTCAACGGCTGAGTGGCGATTATGGCGACCTCCGGTCCTCACGCAAAGCCTGCAGACAACGCGCTGCCGAGCGGGCCGGCGCAGGTGGCTTTTCTGTGTGACGAAATGCTGGCCGGTCTCGGCCGCTGGTTGCGGGCGGCCGGCTACGATACGGTTGTTGTGGAGCGGGGGATCGATGATCGTCAGGTGGCGCGCCGTGCCGTGCATGAGGGGAGAGTGCTGCTGACGCGCGATCGTCGATTGGCGGAACAGGTGGCGGGCACGGGAGCGGTGTTGCTGCTGGGCGGCAACGATATCTATGCCTGGGCACGTGAACTCGCCGAAAGATTGGCGCTGGACTGGATGTTTCGCCCGTTCAGCCGCTGTCTGTGTTGCAATACGCCGCTGGAACTGGCCGACGCCGCACAGCAGGGAGATTTGCCGCCTGCCGTCCGCGGGACGCAGAACGTGCGTTACTGTACCGCTTGCGATAAATTGTTTTGGGAAGGCAGCCATGTGCGGCGCATGCAGCAGCGTCTGCGTGAATGGAAGGGGCGTTACACTCAAGATGGTGCTGTTTTTGCCGATACGGTTACTGTAGGCGTCGATCTGTCAGTCTTTGGGCTGGACGAACAGAGCGACTGAATCGCGCGACGGCGTGGCTTCGTTTGGATACCAGGGCGAGAGATGTGTGCGAACAGCGATCGGGTGGCCATTCACGGCGTGGTTCGTATTTGAACGGCGTAAGTCGAAATCATAAAAATAGAGGTGGTCGATGAGCAAACGGTCCGCATCGAAACACATGTCGGTACAGGCCAAAATCAATCTTGCCCTGGCGGGGGTATTTGCCCTGGTGCTGGTGGCAGCCCTTTACTATTCCACGAGTGACGAGAAGCAGTTGGTGCTGCGGGTGGTTACCCAGCAGACGAAGGACGCGGCGGATTCCTATTTCGACAGCATCAACACCATGATGCTTACCGGCACCATGAATCAGCGCGAGGTGCTGCGCAGCAAGGTGCTGGATCGTCCGGGCGTGCTGAATGCGCAGCTCATTCGTGGTGAACCGGTGATCAAGCAGTTCGGTCCGGGCGATGCCCATGAGCAACCCACCGACGACCTCGACAAGCGGGGCTTGGCCGGCGAGGCTATCGTGCAAGTGAAGGAGGTGAACGGCGACCGCGTGCTGACCGTCATCAATCCAATGCGCGCCGAGAAGGATTATCGCGGTACCAACTGCCTGATGTGCCATCAGGTACCGGTGAACACGGTGATGGGCGCGGTTCGTATCAGTTACTCGCTCAAGGCGCTGGATCAGCAGGTTAAGCACAACGTAGAGATCGAAGCGGTCAGCTACCTGGTAGTGTTCGCCCTCGGTCTGCTGTTGATCATGTTTGTGGTGCGGCGCGTGGTGATTCGTCGTATCAATGCCCTGCGCGGCACCATCGAGGCCATCGAACGGGACGAGGATCTGAGCCGCAACATCAAGGTCGAGGCGGAGGACGAGGTGGGCGCCATGGGACATGCCTTCAACCGCATGATCCAAAAGTTCCGCGGCAGTCTGCAGGCGGTGGCGAGTTCCACGCACCAGTTGACCCAAGTGTCGGACCGCGTCTCCAACGTGGCCGACGAGACGCTCAAAGTGGTGATGGAGCAGCGCAGCGAAACCGATATGGTGGCCTCCGCCATGAACGAAATGAGCAGTACGGTGCAGGAGGTGGCGCGCAATGCCGCGCAGACCGCCTCCGCCTCGCGCGGCGCCGACGATGAGTCCAAGAACGGCGCCTTGGTGGCGACCGAGGCGTTGGGCGGTATCGAAGTTCTGATCCGTGAGATCGAAAATGCCAGCAAGGTGATCGCCAAGGTGGAAAGCGACAGCGCCGGCATCGGCATGGTGCTGGATGTCATCAAAGGGATCGCCGAACAGACCAACCTGCTGGCGCTGAATGCCGCGATCGAGGCGGCGCGCGCCGGCGAACAAGGCAGGGGTTTTGCCGTGGTGGCCGACGAGGTACGGACCTTGGCCTCCCGCACCCAGCAGTCGACGGAGGAGATCCAGTCGATGATCGAGCGGTTGCAGAACGGTGCGGGTGATGCGGTACGGGCAATGGAGGCGGCGCGCACCCGGGCCCAAGGCGGGTCCGATCAAGTGGAGAAGGCGGCTGAAAATTTGGCGATGATTGCCGGCGAGGTCGCCACCATCAACGATATGAATACCCAGATTGCAACCGCCTCCGAGGAGCAGAGCGCCGTGGCGGAGGAGATCAACCGCAACATCACCAATATCAGTCAGATTGCCGACAAGACATCAGAGGGGGCGAAGCAGACGGCGCAAATCAGCGAGGAGTTGGTGCAACTCGCCGCCGAACTGGAACGCCAGGTCAACCGGTTCAAACTCTGATACCACCGCAGCGGGGCCGGCATTGCGCGGCCCCGCTACGATTTCCGGCTGGAATAGATGACGCCGATATGGGCTCCGCAGCAGCTTGCTGGAGCCCGCTGTTCTTGATCGCGCCCAGCAGACGATTGCAACAATTTCAACCACACCAAGGACGATCTGCTCCAGCGCCATCCTGATCGATGATGCCTCGCCATGATGGAGGATCTTCGCCGCCGCTATGGGCAGAAGGGCGGCTAGACGCTGTTGCCGGCGATCCCGGCGGGGTGGCTGGTGCGGACGGCGGGGAGGGGGATAAACTGCCCTCGTTTACCGTGTGGGATTAACAAACGTTGTTTCAGCAGCCCGTTATAAAGTATTCTTGTAGTTTATCCATGCATTAAGAGGGCTTTTGCTGCGGTTGCGGCATTGAGACGAGATGGCTGACAGACGCCTACAAGTTTTTCACACGGTGGCCCGGTTGCTGAGCTTTACCAAGGCGGCGGAACATCTGCACATGACCCAGCCGGCGGTGACTTTCCAAGTACGCCAACTGGAAGAGCATTTCAACACCCGTCTGTTTGACCGTACCCACAATCGAATCAGTCTGACGGTGGCCGGAGACCGCGTATACCAATACGCCGACCGTATCTTCGCGCTATACGGCGAGATGGAAAATGCCGTCCGCGAACTCACCGGCGAGGTGAGCGGGGTATTGCTCATTGGTGCCAGCACCACCATTGCCGAATATATGTTGCCCTCGTTGTTGGGAGACTTCAAGTCCAAGTATCCGGACGTCAATATCCGCTTGCAGGTGGCCAATACCGATCACATCGTATCGTTGGTGGAAAACAATACTATCGACCTCGGTGTGGTGGAGGCTTCGGTCAGCAACAAGAATCTGGTGGTGGAAACCTGCCGCATGGACAAGATGGTGCTGATCGTTCCCAAGGGACATGCGTTGGCGAACGAAAAGTCGGTGTTGATCGATCGCGTGCTGGAGTTTCCCTACATCTGTCGCGAAGAGGGCTCGGGTACCCGCGAGGTGATGCTGGAACACCTCAGCGCCGGCGGCATCGACTCCTGCAATCTCAACATCGTGATGGAGTTGGGCAGTCCGGAAGCGGTGAAAGGCGCGGTCGAGGCGGGGATGGGGATATCGATCATCTCGCGCGCGACCATTGCCAAGGAGCTGGCGCTCGGTACGCTGGTGGCGGTGAACATCGCTCCGCCCGTCGAACGACCCTTCTCCTTTGTGCATCAGAAGCAGAAGTTCCGCCTGCGTGCCATCGAGAAGCTGCTCGATTTCGCCCGCGCCTATTGCAAGGCGCATCCCGGCATCGACGCCTGATTACTATCCGGAATGTCATTTCAGTCTACGTATCGCAATAGGTGATATTGGCATCGGATGTCGAGCCGATAGTGAAGGCCGCATCGCCGTGCCGGTGCCTACTGTCAGGACGGCCCGAGCTACGCATGGATGGACTTCAAACAGTCGCACTCTTTTAAATCCCCTGGTACCGATGATGGCTCAAGACGAAAATCGATTGAACGCGCTATTTGACCGACTCGGCAACACCGATCGCGAGACCCTGTTGGCCTTCGCAGAGTTTCTGGTGGCCCGCTCCGGCGGGGCCGAGGGCGTAGCCGAGGTGGCGATACCGCAACCGCTGCCGCGTCCGGCGGAGGAGTCGGTGGTGGCGGCGATCAAACGTCTGTCTACCAGTTACCAGATGATCGACCGTTCTAAAATGTTGCATGAGACCACGGCATTGATGTCACAGCATGTGATGCAGGGACGGGATGCGACCGAAGTGATAGACGAGTTGGAACTGCTGTTCCAGCGTCATTACGACAAGCAGTTCGGCAAGCGGGATTAGTTCATGGAACTAATCAGCGCATGGTTCAGGCGCTATTTTTCCGATCCGCAGACCATCATTCTGGCGGTCATGCTGGTGGTCGGCTTCGGCGTCGTCCTTACCTTCGGCCACATGCTGGCCCCGGTCCTGGCGAGTATCGTCATCGCCTATCTGCTCGAAGGCATCGTGCGCTTCATGGTGTGCCACGGCTGTCGCCGTTCGCGCGTTGTGATCCTGGTATTTCTCGGTTTCATGGCCTTCCTGCTGGTACTGCTGTTCGGGGTAACGCCGCTGTTGTGGACCCAGACCATCGAACTGGCGCGTGAGCTGCCCAATTATCTCAACAAGGGGCAACAGGTGCTGCTGCACCTGCCGCAGCACTATTCCATCGTCTCGGACGACCAAGTGCGCGAGCTGCTGCAGACGGTACGTTCGCAGGCGCTCGGTTTTGGTCAGCACGTGCTGGCGCTGTCGCTGGGTTCGATCCCCGGTATCATCACCATCCTGATCTACGCGGTATTGGTGCCGCTGCTGGTATTCTTCTTTCTCAAAGACAAAGAGGCGATCAACGGCTGGTTTACCGGTTTTCTGCCCGCGGAACGCTCTCTGGCGACGCGCGTGTGGCATGAGGTGGACATCCAGATAGGCAACTACGTGCGCGGCAAGTTCTGGGAGATTCTCATCGTCGGTTTCGCCACCACCATTGCGTTCGCGGTGATGGGCATGAAATACGCCGTGCTGTTGGGCGTACTGGTGGGGCTGTCGGTACTGGTGCCGTATATCGGTGCCGCGGTGGTGACCATACCGGTGGCCATGGTGGCCTATTTCCAATGGGGTTGGAGTTCCGAATTCGCCTGGCTGATGGTGGTCTACGGCGTGATCCAGGCGCTGGACGGCAATGTGCTGGTGCCGTTGCTGTTTTCCGAAGTGGTCAATCTGCATCCGGTGGCGATCATCGTTGCGGTGCTGCTGTTCGGCGGCCTGTGGGGTTTCTGGGGCGTGTTTTTCGCCATCCCGCTGGCGACGCTGGTCAACGCCATCATCCGCGCCTGGCCGCGACCGCAGGCACAGACGCAATCGGAAACACCGCCGTTGGAATAGTGCTGTCGGGATTGGGGATTCAGTTCTTCAATGCATGAACACAATAATCTCGCCAAGACGCCAAGGTTTCATTCGGTGATTTCGAAGTTCCCATTTCCCCATTCAATTGAGCGGTGCGATAAGAATGCGCCATAGAAAAAGCCCAATGGCATGCGCCATCGGGCTTTTTGTCTCGGGTCGCGAAATCCTAGAACCGGTAGCTCAGGCTGGTGTAGACCGAGCGTCCCATGCCGGGAACCGCGGTGCCCCAGGGGATTCCGTTGATCGACATGGTTTTGCCCTGGCCGGCATAGGCGCCGCCGAGGGGCAGGTTGTAGAAACGGTTGAACAGGTTTTCGATGCCGATGTCGAGACGCACCTGTTGCCATTGGTAACGGGTGCGCAGGTTGAACAGGCTGTAGCCGGCGGTCGCGATTTCGTTTCTGACCGATGAGACATACTGTTTGCTCTCGACGAACTGCGCCTCCAGGCTGTTGGTCCAGTGACCTAGCCGTTGCTCCACCGTCACCTTGGCATTGAGCGGCATGATGTTGTAGAGGTTGTCGCCGCTGGAGCGGTTCTTGCCGCGTACGTAACTGAGCTCGCTGGTCAGGGAGAAGTCGCCGGAGTTGCGGCTGTGCGCCAGCGGGAAATGACCGGACATGTCGACGCCGTACAACGCGGCCTCTTCGTTCACGTATTGCAGCACGTTGAACTGATCGGCGTTGCAGGTGGCGCCGGGCAGGCACCGGGCATCGATATAGTCACGGACGTAGGTGTAGTAGGGCGTGACTTTGAGACCCCATTGCGTGTCGTCGGCGTCGTGCCAGTCGGCGCTGAGGCTGACCGTGTAGGCGATCTCCGGTTTCAGCTCCAGATTGCCCACATAACCGTTGCCGTCGCCGGCGAAGTTGTTCATGACTGCCGCCATCGGCCAGGTCGACCAGGTGTAGCGTTCATACAGATTGGGCGAACGGGTCTTCTGCGCGATGCCGAATTCGTAGCGCTGGGTGGCATCGGGGATATAGCGCGCCACTGCCGTCAGATCCCAGTTCTGATCGGTCTTGCCGCGGTCGGCGGCGTTGAAGGCGGCGCTGTCGGCAATCTGGCTGCCCATGCACATGCCGCTGATGCAGTAGCCGTGCACGTCGCCGGTGTCCATGACGACCGTTTCGTGACGCACGCCCAGCTGGCTCATCCAGTGTTTGTTGTAGTGTTTTTCCCATTCGCCGTAGAGGGCATAGCGGTCGCGCTTGCCGTCGTTGATGTTGAGGAACGTATTCGGTGACATGCCGCCGGTGCCCGAGGGTGGCCACCAGTCGTTGAGGGTGTAGTGCTGGAATTCGCCGCCGACGCGCAGCACGTCGTCGTTGGCCAGCGGAATATCGGCCTTGATGCGGGCGCCGGTGTCGTAGGCACTGGTATTCATCGGCATGCCCGGTGCCGTGCCGTAGATGTACTGCTTGTCGTCGCCGAACTGCATTTCGTGATCGGTCGACTGGTTGTAGACGCGCGCCTTGAGAACGCCCCAGCCGTAGTGTCCGGTATAGCCGAGATTGATCCGGTCGCTGTCGTTGCGGGTCATGTCCATGCGCTGGTTGGGAAAGCCCTCATAGGGAATGTGCTGTCGCGCCAGTTTCAGATCGAACAGATGCTCGCCGCTGCGCAGAGCGATATCGAGTGCCTGGTTGAGCGTCTTGTAGGCGGAGGAGCCGACCTCGTCGCCGTCGAGCCAGCCGCGATCCGTGGCAGCAGGCCCCGCCGGTTTGAAATCGCCGGCGGCGGTGTAGTTATTGGACTGCGCGGTGGAACCGCTGTAGGTGGCGCTCAAATTCTCGTCGGCGACAGTTGCCTTGAGATGGCTGCCGTGGGCACTGCCGTTGCTGCGGTAAAATGCGCCAATCTCGCCCTTGGTGAGCAGCCCGGCACCGGCCGCCGCAAATTCGGGAGGCGCGGATTCGACCTGGATCGTGCCGCCCAGGCTGTCGCCGCCGACGCTGACCGGCGTAATGCCGGCATAGACATCGATCTTGCCGACACTGGTCGGATCGATATAGGAGAGGGCGGGATTCATGTGGTTGGGGCAGGCCGGCAACAGGTCCATGCCGTCCACCTGGGTACGTACCCGGTCGTCCGCCAGGCCATGAATAGCCGGCAGGCTGGAAACCCCACCGGCGCTGTAGAGGCTCACGCCGGGAACGTCGCGCAGCAGCGTTGCGCTGTCGCTGGTGGCCGGTTGCAGCGCATCCAGCGTGGACGCGCTGACGGACGTCGCGCCCACCGGTGCCGGTTCATAACGCGCTGCGTTGACGACCATCTCCCCCAGGTCGTAACTCGTCTGCTGTCCCCAGGCTGTGCCGGACAGCGCCATCAGGATGAAAAGGGTGGAACGGTGCAGTGTCGGCATACGGCCGGTCGTCGCGGCGGAAATATTTTCGGTTGGCGCCGTGCCGGCTGCGACGGTAGCCGGAACAATAGTCGGTATGGCCGCGCCCTTCGCGGCAAGCGTTGTGCATTGCATGGCCTCTCCCTTATCGTTGTGTTTGAACCGCGCTCGAAATGCAAGGAAGGGGCCAGCGGTTAAGCGGTTGATATGCAACGGCTTGGCGATGGTGCCGCAAGCGGCGGCTGCGGGATATGCCGCGGTGTTATGCGTAATGGCGCAGGTGAAGCGATTGGGACAGAACCCAATCGGAATGGAAGCGTTGCATCGGCCGAATTTGCGGAGACACGGAAAGGGACTTTAGTCTTGAGCCCCGCGGAAGAGGTTGCCGTTCTCGATGAGTTGGCATTCTTGAGAGCTGGGAGGGCGCTATCGGTCGTTGCTATTCTCGCGCAGCAAATGCGGTGGTTCCCGCCTTTGTTGCGGTTCAGTGTCGTGCGCGATGGGTGTCATAAATTCGAGTCGATATGCCGGTTGCCTTCGAAGCTCATGTAGCACTTCATCTCGACATAGGGAGCCTGATGCCGGAGTTGGTCGGGAAACGGCGCGAACGGCGCGGACTCCCGAACTATCTGCAAAGCGTCGGCGTCCAGTGCGGCGCTACCGGATGAGTGCAGTAGCTTCACCTTCAGCAGTTCGCCATCGCTGCCCACCACCAGCCTTAAGACCGCGACGCCCGTCAGGCCAGTGGGGTAGTTCATATCGCCGACGCGCTCCAACTTGCTCATCAGGGAGGCGAGGTAATAGTGCGCCACCAGCGTGTGCGGGTCGTGGAACTGGGGCGGTGCCGCGTCGCTGCCCGAGCCTGCGCTGACTGCGGAATCGATCTGGGACTGCAGCGTCGCCAAATTGATGCGGTGGTGCGCAGGGATGTTCGCCCGGACCTTGGGGCCGGGAACCTGCTGAGCGAGCTCCCCGTGCCGAACGGGCGGTGGCTCAACGGCGGGATTCACACGGTAGGCCGGCGGGATCCTGGGACTGCTGACGGCGTGGGGCGCAGGGTGGCCCGGTTGCATCCCGCTTGATGCCGGTAACTCATAGATGGTCTCTTCTATCGGCTTTATTGGCTTGGTGACGGGCCGTGCCGGCAGTTTCAATACGTTGCCGATGCCTACCATGGAGAACAGCACCAGCAGCACCGCGATCGACAGAACCCACGGCAATCGCCGCACCGGATCGTCTGCGACAAAACGCGCCGGATAGGCCGTCGTTTCCATCATTCTTGCGCGGCGCTGGACGGCCGCCGGTTTGCGCCTGACCGGCATGCCGTGGGCGTGGTCTGAATCCACCCTTCGTCTTTCGAGTCGCCACCGGCGGTGGTGGCCGAACCGTCGTGATTCTTCCGCTTCAGTTTGGAGCCGGCGCTGAACGCTGCGGTAATTATTGGACGGTCTCCGGAGGGGGGCGTCGGCGCAGGCAGGTTGCGCATGGAGAACCAGGCCGGCATGAAGAACATCACATCGAACATGGGGATAATAGCGATGCGTCCGGCTCGGGCTTCAAGAGGCTAGGCAGTTTTATGGCTGTGGTCCGCCGGCGTCGACATCCAACCGGACACGATCCACCAGTCGGGTGCCGATGCGCTCCATCTCGTCCAGGGTCCGGGATTGGAGGCGGGAGAAGAAATTGTAACCGAACAAGGCGATCAGCGCGATGAGCAGGCCGAGGGCGGTGGCGATCAGCGCTTGGGCGACGCCCGAAGTCACCCCTGTGGGATTCACCAGACCGTTGCTGCCGAGGAGTTTGAACGCGTGCATCATGCCGGTGATAGTGCCGAGCAACCCCAACAACGGGGCGGCCGTTACGATGGTTTCCAGCACCCAGAGCCCCCGTTGCAGAGCCCGTTCGATTATCTGGGCTTCGTCTCCGGCGCGGGACTCGACCCACCAGGGTGGGGCGTTGCGGTGCAGCAGAATCGTACGCATGAAATGGCCGAAATAATGCCGTGGGTTAAGTGACGCAACGTGCTTTTCAAGGTCGCTCCAGCGGGTGGTTGGACTCTCGACGAGCCGGATCAGGGACTTGGGCGAACGGGCGTAGCGCCAGAAAACGTAGCTCTTGTCCAAGAGAATGGTCGTCATGATGACGGCCAGCATCAGGAGCGGATAGACCATCGGTCCGCCGAACTGAAGCGTGATCCAGGACTGATGGATCTCTTGCATAAAGGATTCCCCTTGCGGGAGGAGGTTGGCGGCTGTCGGCACTATCGCGCGCGATACAGGTTCTCCTGCCTATGGCGTAAGCACCGTGGTGAGACAGCGTAGGATAGACAAAATTCAGTCGAGTTGTGCAAAGAAAGTTGCGAGCAGGGGCTACGGCATCGTGCGTATTCAGCGCACAGCACTGAATACCGCGCGCAACGGCGCCGGATGGCCTTCGATGGTCCTGCGTGCGTCATCGGGATCGAGGAAGTCGGCGAGGGATTCGAATTGCATCCACGGGGTGCGGCGCTGTTCGGCCGTGGTGGTGGGGCCGACGTCGAGCAGTTCGACGGCGTGGAAGCCGCTGTCGTGCAGCCATTGGACGAGTGTGGCGCAGGAGGGAAGGGCGAAGACGTTCTTCATCTTGGCGTAGCGTCCCTGCGGATGGAGCACCGCGCCGATGCCGCCGTCGATCACCAGCCCTTCGAGGATCAACTGGCCGCCGTCGCGCAGCTGGCCGAGCAGCCGTTGCAGGTGTTCGACGTGATCGCGGCGATGATAGAGCACGCCCATGGAGAATACCGTGTCGAAGGCGGCGCTGTTTTCCGGCAATGCTTCCAGCGTCAGCGGCAGCACATGGTTGGCGCTCGGGCCGATGAAGTGGCGCAGCGCGGCATATTGCATCACATAGCGCAGCGTGGGATCGACGCCGAGTACCAGCGCCGCGCCGGCGCCGGCCATGCGCCAGCCGTAGTAGCCGTTGCCGCAGCCCACGTCGAGCACGCGCCGGCCGCGCAGGTCGAGATGCGGCGCGATGCGGTTCCACTTCCAGTCGGAGCGCCACTCGGTGTCGATGTGAATGCCGAATAGGTCGAATGGTCCCTTGCGCCACGGATGAAACTGCATCAGCAACTGTTCAAGCCGATCGCGTGTGGCCGCGTCGATGTCGCCGACACCGCCGATGCTCAGACAATCGGCATTGAGATCGATGACCGAAGGCATTACCGCCGGCAGTTGCGACAACGCCGCATACCAGTCCGGCAGATCGCCATGGCTGTCCGGCGTCAGCTTCTGCTGCACCAGCGGCAGCAATGCCGCCTGCCACGAAGCGAGGGGCGTGGCCGCGAGCTCGCGCCACAGGCCGTCGTAGTCGATCATCCTAACGGCCTTGAGGATAAAAGCTGATAACCACTGGGGACATGGGGCATGTGTGGTATATAAGCCGTTGCTTCAGATTCTTGGCAATGAATCCCCCGTTCCCCCCGTGGTTAATCATGCAGGTCATTTGACGGCGACGACGGCGGCGAAGTTGAATGCCTGGAACCAGCGATAGGCGCGGCTGAAGCCGGCCGAGCGCAACCGTTGCAGATGCTGTTCCATGGTCTCGGGCAGCAGCACCTTCTCCAGCGATGCGCGTTTCTGGCTGATCTCCAGCTCCGAATAGCCATTGGCGCGCTTGAAGTCCAGATGCAGCGTCTCCTGCAAGGCATGCTCATCAGGGTCGGCGAAGGCAATCTTTTCCGCCACCACCAGCACGCCGCCGGGCAGCAGTCCGGCGTGGATGCGCTGCAGCAGCGGCAGGCGCTGCGCCGGTTCGATGAACTGCAGGGTGAAATTCATCGCCACCACCGAGGCCTGTTCGATCGCCACGTCGCGCAGGTCGGCGCACACCAGCTCGACCGGTGTCGGCGCCTGGTCGGCATCGATGTGTTCGCGGCAGCGTTCCACCATGGCCGCCGAGTTGTCCACGGCGACGATGCGGCAGCCGGGCCGGTCGATGCGTCGGCGCATGGCGAGGGTCACGGCTCCGAGTGAACAGCCGAGATCGTAGAGACGGCTGTCCGGTTGCGCGTATTCGCCCGCGATCAGCCCCATCAGACCGACGACGGTGGCATAGCCGGGGACAGAGCGGCGGATCATGTCGGGAAACACGGTCGCCACCCGATCGTCGAACACGAAGTCGGACACCGGGTGGTGCGGTACGGAGTACAGAGTGTCTTTGGTTGGGTCGCTGTTCATTGCGGTTCGATACGGAAAACGAGGGCGCGATTATATCATCGCCGGGCCGCTTGCCATGCGCAGGCCGGCTCCGTAGGCTGGTGAAATTTGGCGCACGGGAGAGGGTACGCGATGAGCGAACAGGGCAGCTTCGAGATCCGGATGCAGAGCGGGGAGGGCTATCGCTTCCAGGTGGACTTCAACGACCCGGCCATTGCGCCGCTGCTGGTGGACGAGCCGGCGCCGCTCGGGGCCGGCAGCGGCCCCAACGCGTCGCGCCTGCTGGCGACGGCGGTGGGCAACTGCCTCAGCGCCAGCCTGCTGTTCTGCCTGCGCAAGGCGCACGTGGCGCCGGATTCGGTGAGCACCACGGTACGCGGCAACATGGTGCGCAACGAGCAGGGACGGCTGCGCATCGGCGGCTTCGAGGTGGCGATCGAGGTGAGCGGCGAGTTCGACTCGCAGGGTCGCTTCGACCGCTGCCTCGGCATGTTCGAGGATTTCTGCGTGGTGACCGCCAGCGTGCGCCAGGGGATACCGGTGCAGGTGACCGTCCACATGAACGGCACCCAGGTGCACCAGTCGACTGATTGAGTCCGGCGCTTGAACAAAAGCCGTTAACCACGGGGAGCACGGGGAGCACGGGGAGCACGGGGGAATTGAAGGTATACAAAACGGGTTTGCCATGACTTTATACCCCCGGTGTTCCCCCGAGGTTAATATCGTTATGTTGCTGGATTTTTAGCCAGGTAGGCGGGACTTGGCGCAGCGGTGTCCGGCAGGCACTGCCCGATACCGCTGCGCTCTATCGGGCCTACGTTTTAGCCAGGTAGGCGGGACTTGGCGCAGCGGTGTCCGGCAGGCACTGCCCGATGCCGCTGCGCTCTATCGGGCCTACAGATAACTGCTGTCTTGGCGAATGACATTGCTGTTCCCCGGTTTATTCAACTGCGTTGCAGGCTATAGAGCAGCGCGATCTCCTCGGGCCAGATAGTGTCGTCCACTGTCTCCAGCACCATCGGGATTTCCTCGAAGCGCGGGTCGTTCACGATGTACTCGAACACCGCCAGTCCCAGCTTGCCCTTGCCGATGCTCTCGTGGCGGTCGACGCGTGACCCCAGGTCGGGTTTGGAGTCGTTGAGGTGCATGCCGCGCAGGTAGCGGAAGCCGACCACCCGTTCGAATTCCTCAAAGGTCGCAGCGCATGCTTCCGGTGTACGCAGGTCGTAACCGGCGGTGAAGGTGTGGCAGGTGTCGAGGCAGACGCCGACGCGCGACTTGTCCTCCACGCCATCGATGATCGCCGCCAGGTGTTCGAAGCGGTAACCGACGTTGGTCCCCTGGCCGGCGGTGTTCTCGATCACGGCGGTGATGCCCGCGGTCTGCTCCAGCGCCCAGTTGATGGAGTCGGCGACGCGGCGCAGGCACTCTGCCTCGTCAATCTGCTTGAGGTGACTGCCGGGGTGGAAGTTCAACAGTTTCAGTCCGAGTTGGGCGCAACGCTCCATCTCGTCTAGAAAGGCCCCACGTGACTTGGCCAGACCCTCATCTTCCGGATGACCGAGATTGATCAGGTAACTGTCGTGGGGCAGCACGTGTTCCGGCGCGATGGCGGCGGCCGCGAGGTTGATGCGGAACGCTGCGATGCTCTCGCTGCTCAGCGGTTTGGCGTGCCACTGGCGCTGGTTCTTGGTGAACAGCGCAAAGGCGCGCGCGCCGATGGCCTGGGCGTTGAGCGGGGCGTTCTCGACACCGCCGCTGGTACTGACGTGGGCACCGATCCGTTTCATGGCTCATCCTGTCGTTGCGGAGCGGGGCAGTGTAAAGAAAATGGCCGGGAGGATCGACCGGGGAAGAGTAGGGGAATTATCGGCAAGTCACTCCGCAATTCAACGGCAAAAGTGGTTAACCACGTGGCACACGGGGAACACAGAGACGATTGATGCGTATCGAGTAGACTGACTCTGTAATAGCAGTAATAACTCCGTGCCCCCGTGGTTGATTATCTTGTTCAATACGGCGTCCCGTCCTTGTGACTGAACTGCCACTTGCCGTCCGGGGCCATGGCGGCCTGGAGGTCGTCGTCGGGATAGGTGGCCGTGTCGCCGGGAGTGCGGTCGCCGATCTCCAGATAGACCACATCCTCGTCGCTGCGGTTGAACAGCTGCTGGCCGTTGCCGGTGCCGTGGCGCGCGCCGGTGCACATCCCGGGAGAGAGCTGCGTTTCGCCGGCGTCGGTAACCAGCACCGGACGGCCCTGTAGGATGTAGAGGAACTCGTCCTGTTTCGAATGGGCGTGGCGCAGGGCCGACACGGCGCCCGGCTTCAACGTGGTCAGGTTGACGCCGAAGTGGGTGAGGCCGAACAGGTCGCCCAGCGGACGCTTGTCGCGGCCGGCCATGCGCGAGGCGAACGGTTCCGGATAGATGGACGGTGTGGTGCGCGGTGGCGCCTCGGCGGCGGTGACGGCGATGGGGTAGTCGGGTCGTTCCATCGAATCCTCCTCGGTTGTCGGTGTCGCGGCGCGCGGCCGGCGATTGTCCCAGGCCGAGAGTAACGCGAGGGGAGCGGGCGGGCAACGCCGGCCGGCGCTACCGCAATGCGCTGTCATCCGGCGGCAACATGGCGGGAGTAGAGATGCCGACCGTGCGGCGGGCACCGCCGGTACCGTTTTGTACACTTAAGTCGGACTTAAGTGGGCGCGCCACCTAATGGTCGATTACGGCTGGCGCGAAACTCTCCTCGCCGCAGCGGTTCCAAACACATGAGGTGATGATGACCGCAATTCCCCGCAGGTTATTCGGTATCGCGTTGCTGCTGGTCGCCGGCTCGGTCAGTGCCGCTGCGGATAGCGTCGCGGTGCGGATGCGGACCGTCACCGCATCGCTGTCGGCCTATGCCCAGGTGATGCCGGTGGTGGCGGTTCGGCTGCGGGCGCAGGCCACCGGCGAACTGGCGGCCGTCGCGGTGCAGCCCGGCGACCGGGTTGCGGCCGGGACGGTGTTGGCGCGTCTCGTCGGTCCGGAGATTTCCGCGCACATCGCGGCGCACCGGGCGGCTGTCGATGCCGCACGGGCGACGGTCACCGTGGCACGTCAGGCACTGGCGGTGCAGCAGGAGAAATTCGCGGGCAAATTGGCGACACGGCTTGCGGTCGATAAGGCACAGGCCGCATTGGCGCAGGCGCTGGCGATCCGTGATCGCGGCCGGGCCGAGTTGGACGCCGCCTTGGCAGCGGCGCAAATCACGGCGCCTACTGACGGAATGGTGTTGTCGCTGAATGCGGCTGCCGGTGATCGAGTGACGTCGGGTCAGACGCTGCTGACGTTGCAGAACTCCGGCAGCCTGCGCCTGCGGGCCGTTTTTTACGGCATGGCCGCCGCGACGGTTCGAGCGGACATGGCGGGCCAATTCCAAACGGCGGATGGAACGGCACCGATTGCGGTGCAGGTCCGTGCGGTGGTGGGACAGTTGCAACGTGACGGCGGCGAGGTGGTTTGGCTGAAGGCAACGGCGCCGCATCCCGGCTGGCGCAACGGCGAGGCGGGCAGGGTGCAATTGCGCGGTGGCAGCCGCAGCGCGGCCTTCATTCCGACGCGCGCCCTGATCCTCGACCGCGGCCAGTGGTGGGTGCTGGTGCGGCGCGGCGGACAGGATGTGCGGCAACAGGTCGTGCCCGGTGCCGCCGACGGCAGCGATACTGCGATCCTCCGCGGTCTCAGCGCCGGTGAGCAGGTGGTGGTGACCAACGCCTACCTGCGCTTTCACCGCGACGTCGCCGCCCGCTTCCAGCCGCCGGATTGACGCTGCCCATGGGTGACTCATTCGCACGTCTGCTGTCGCGACCCGTACTGTGGCTGATGGTCTACGGCGGCCTGATCGGCTATGGCGTCTATGCGCTGCTGCACATACCGGTCGAAGTGCTGCCGCAATTCAACTATCCGCAGATCGCAGTGATCACCCACTATCCCGGCGCCACCACCGAGGAGCTGGAGACGCTGATCACCCGGCCCCTCGAAGGCCAGCTGCTGACCATCCCGCAGCTCGACAACGTCCGCTCGGTGATGGGCGGCGGCAGCGTGGAGATCGATGCCCGTTTCGCCAACGACACCGCTGCGCAGGCCGACCTGCAGGCGGTCAACGCCGCCATCGATCGGGTGCGCGCACGGCTGCCGGCGGCGGCCGATCCGCGCGCGGTGATCATGGGCAACGCCATCAACGAGGTGGCCGATTACACCCTGCTCATCCCCGCCACGGCGGCGCCGGCGGCGGTGCAGCGCATCATCAATGCCACCATCGCCCCGGCACTGCGTGCGCTGCCCGGCGTACAGCGGGTCGAGGTGTTCGGCAGCGGCGACCAGGCGCTGTGGATCCAGCCGGAGCTGAACCGGCTGCGCCAGTACGGCGTCACCGTCTCGGCCCTCGCCGCGGCGGTGCGTGGAGAATTGCTGCTGCGGCCCGCCGGCTATCTCGATCTGGGTCACCAGCAGGTACTGATGGAGCTGCGCCAGCTGCCGCATGATGCGACGCAGCTGGGACGGATCACGGTGCCCGGCCGCGACGGTCCGATCCCGCTCCACGACCTAGCGCGCGTGGTGCGCGCGCCGATGCCGTCCAACGGCGCGGTGACCCTGGACGGCCGCCCCAGCGTGGCACTGATCGTGTTCAAGCAGCCGGAGGCGTCGACGCTGCCGGTGACCCGGGAGGTGGCGCGCACCCTGGCGCAATTGCGCGGCCAGTTGCCGCCGGGCGTCAGCTGGATGCGCAGCTACAGCCAGGGCCATCTGGTCGAGCTGATCCGCAGCGACCTGGGACGCAACCTGCTGCTGGGCGCGCTGCTGGCCGTGGCGGTGCTGTTCTGGATCATGGGGACGGGGCGCGGCATCTGGGCGCTGGCGCTGAGCATCCCGCTGTCGCTGCTGCTGGGTATCGCAGGTCTCTATGCCGCGCACCATTCCCTCAACCTGCTCACCTTCGGCGCGCTGACGGTGGCGGTGGGGCTGCTGGTGGACGACGCCATCATCGTGCTGGAGGCGATCTACCACCGCTGGGAACAGGGCGAGCCGCGCGACGCGGCGATCCTGGCGGGACTGCGCGACATCGCCGGCCCGGACATCTCGGGGACCGTCAGCACCGTGGCGGTGTTCTTGCCGCTGCTGTTCGTCGGCGGGCTCGCCGGGCTGTTCTTCATTCCGTTCGCCCTGGCGATGGGGCTGGCGCTGCTGGCCTCGCTGGCCATTTCGCTCAGCTTCATTCCATTGGTGCTGCGTTACGCGCGGGCCGGGGTCGGCCGCAGCGGCAGCGGCCAGCGCGTCATCGAATGGCTGCGGCTGCACAACGCCCGGCTGCTCGATTTCGCCATCCGCCGGCCGGGCCGCAGCCTGGCGCTGTGCGGGTTGCTGCTGTTGCTCAGTCTGGCCGGCCTGGTGCTGGTGCCGGTGAGTTTCCTGCCGTTGCCCAACGAAGGGGTGCTGCTGGCCAGCTTCACCCTGCCGCCGGGCAGCAGCCTGCCCGATACCCGCGCGGCCGTCGGACGGATCACCGCCGCCATGCGCCGCGACCCGGCGGTGCTGCACACCTACAGCCGCATCGGCTCGCCCGGCGACACCGGCTACACCGAGCCCGCCTATGCCGGCGAGATCGAGGTCCGGCTGCGCCCTGGTGAGCAGGTGAACAGTTTGGATCGAATCGCCAATCGCCTGCAGGCCCGCAGCCGCATGGACGGGGTGCAGGTCAGCATCGACACGCCCACCATCGAACGGGTGGGCGAGAGCTTGTCCGGTCTGCCGCAGCCGTTCGTGGTGCGCCTGTTCGGGCCGCACCTGAATGAGCTACGTACTTTGTCGCAACAGGTGACGGCACGCCTGCGCCGGGTACCGGCCCTCACCGACATCTTCAATAATGACGGTTATCCGATCAATCAGCTGCAGATCCTGCCGCACCTCTCGGCGCTGGCGCTGCGCGGCATCACGGCGCAACAGCTGGCGCAACAACTGCAACTGCTGCTGGCCGGCAAGGTGATCAGCGAGATCCCCGAAGGCAACTATCCGCTCGCCGTCTACCTGCGGCTGGCCGACGCGCCGCAGACCGATCTGGCCGGGTTGCGCACGCTGCCCATACGCACCACGGGTTGGACACCGCTGGGCGAACTGGCGACGCTGCGCCTGACCACCAGCCCCAACCAGATCCATCACCTCGACGGCGCCCGCGCCCTGGAGATCAGCGCCACCCCGCTGGGACCGCTGGGCAGCACCGTCGCCGCGGCCAAGCGCGCACTGTCCGGCCTGCGCCTGCCCTCCGGTTATCACATCAACTTTGGCGGCCTGTTCCCGCAACTGGAGCACGCGGCATTGACGCTGGTGCTGGCGGCTCTGGTGGCGTTGCTGCTGGTGATCGGCATCCTGGTGCTGCAGTTCGACGGTCTGTTGGTGCCGGGGCTGCTGTTGCTGCAGATGCCACTGGCCTTCACCGGCGGCACCATCGCGTTATTGGTCAGCGGCGTCGGCCTCAATGCCATCGGCCTGGTGGGATTCCTCACCCTGATCGGTATCAGCCTCAATCACGGCATCGTATTGCTGCACCGGGTAAGGAACAACGAAGCCGCCGGTATGGTGCCGGAGACGGCGGTGCGCGAAGCGGTTCATGTGCGCTTCCGCCCGATCTTCTTGACTACGCTGACGGCGACATTGGGTATGTTGCCCACTGCCCTGGGCTGGGGCCGCGGTGCCGCCCCGGAGCAGGGACTGGCGGTGGTAATCATGGGCGGGATTATCTGGAGTGCGCTGTTGAGCACCAATTTGATACCGGCGTTGTATTTGAAATGGCGTAGAGCGGAATAGTCCTGCCTCCGTGTGGTGCGTGCCGCCGTACCCGTATCGCCTTGGTGGGATTCGGAATTAACAGTGCTTCATAGGTTAGTTCTTAACGGTTTTGCCCCCTCTCCCTCCGGGAGAGGGCTGGGGTGAGGGAATACAAATAGCATGTATTGCTCGTTTTACTCCCCTCACCCTGTCCCTCTCCCTGGGGGAGAGGGGACGTTCATCTACACATACTGCTTAAGAACTAACTTATGAACAGTGCTTGCGGCGACCGGTTGAATCCGCAACCCTGGGCGGTCATTGGGATTCAACGAGCAACCGTGGTATGTCCCCGTATTGGGTCAATATTCCACGCAATTCCCCACTGCTGTTGGTCTTGGCGCTGCGCACGCCGCTGATTGCGTGCGCGCGATTCTGTTGCGCCCCGCTTCAGGCCCCCAGCAGTGCCATGGCTTTCAATAACTGGTTGTCCTTGCTCGCCTTAAGCTCCGCGGCGGTTATGTGCTTGAGCGTTGCGGGATACACCGGCTGAACATTAGCATTAAGCCCAAGCACTACGTCGGGCTTGATGCCCTTGTGCCAGATCGTCTTCCCTTTTGGCGTCAACCATTCCTCCACCGCCAGTGACATGGCCGAGCCATCGCTCAATGGAAATTGCCTCAGCACGGTGCCTGTTCCAAATGTGGTTTCGCCGACCAATTTGGCGCGGTTGTCATCACGTAGGGCACCGGCGACAATTTCGGCGGAGCTCGCCGTGCCTGCATTGATGAGCACAACCATCGGCAAGCTGATTGCCGGCAATGTGTGCTCAACGGCAAACGGCCGGATCTGTCCGTGCACGTTTTTCTCCAGCAATACGTTGCCGGTGGAGAGAAACCGGCTGGCTACGTCGACCGCTTCGTACAACAATCCCCCTGGGTTGTTGCGTAGATCGAGGATGATTGCCTGCGCCCCTTTGGCGCGCAGCCCGGCAAGCGCATGATTCAACGACTTGTCTATGCCTTTGCTGAACGAAGCGATACGCACATCCGCAATCCGCGTGCCGGGCAGCATGTGCCAGCTTACCAACTGTAAGTGAATCACCGCTCGTTTAATTGTCACGGTGCGGGTGATATCGTTGCCGGCTTTGCGTATTCCTAACGTTACCGATGTGCCCGCCGGCCCTCGGATCCAATGCACCACTTGCCTTAGGCTTACTCCCACCGTAAGCCGGTTATCCACCTTGAAGATCACATCGCCTGGCTGCAAGCCTGCGTGTTGGGCGGGAGAGTTATCGAGGGGCGCGACGACCACCACCTCTTTGCCCAGCATGCGGACTTCGGCGCCGATGCCGGGGAATTTCCCGGACAGTTCCTCGCGCTGTTCCTTGACCATTGCTGGTGTCAGAAATGTACTGTGGCCGGTATCGCCCAAGCCGTCGACCATCCCGGAGATCGCGGCGTAGGTTAAGGGTTTGGAACGTACGGCGCTGCGATCGACATAGTAGTCATCGATCAAGTGCCAGGCCTGGCCAATGAGCTGGTAGTTGGGGCCCGAGCCCCAGCCGAAAATATCCCCCTGGATTTGACGGTCAAGAATCACGCCTATGAGAATTCCTGCGGCGAGCCATAATAGAGACGCCCACGCCAGCCGACGGGTCACAGGCTGTGGTTTCTTGTGCGATTGCATAGAGTGTCTTCCAGGAATACAACAACCGGATAAATTTGGTGCAAAGCTTAACAGAACGGTGCCTGTTCGTGGGTGCCCCGCACTGCCGACGGCACAACGAACGATACTGGCTGGAATTTTGAGCCCCGCCAAAAAGAACATATGACAAACGGTTGGACACCAAAACGGAGAGTGAAACAGGCCGAGGCGATCCGACGCTGGAGGCAGTCGCAGTGGTTTACAGGGTCCCAAGAACGGATGAAGGCCGCTTTCGACCCAAAGCGGCCCTTCACCGGCACCACAAAACAGACACTCAGTGTACCGGACTGTTGCTGCCGGTCGCACTTTGACCCAAGTGCCAATGTTGGGCTGACCCAGAGGAATAGTACGCAACCATTGATGTACAACGGTTCCATCTGTGCGGCGGCTCTGGGTCAGTGAAATCCCGGCAGGTGGGTCAACTCGGCGTCGGCGACAACAGTCGTAATCAGGGTACGCGGTAAGGGCTGCGGTCGATGACCTGGACGAATTGTGCGAATACCCATGGATCGGATTTTATGCCCACCTCTGAGTGCAACACCTCCATGATCTCGTCATGCGTTCTGGCACAATGATATATCCGCGGGGTTGCCATCGCATCATAACTGTCGGCTATGGACAGGATGCGGGAAGGCAGGGGAATATCTTCCCCCGCTAGGCCGTCCGGGTAGCCCGTACCGTTGAAGTACTCGTGATGGTGGCGGATGACGGCGCCGATCTCGGCGGCATTGGGTAGTAACGTGGCGCAGACGATACGCTGGCCGCGGGCTGAATGGGTTTTGATGATTTTCCATTCATCCGGTTCCAGGCTTGCGGGTTTCAACAGGATGCTGTCCGGGATACCGATCTTGCCGACGTCGTGCATGATGGAGCTGATGCGCAATATTGCCATGTCGGTTTCAGATACGCCGCAGACCACTCCCAGTTCGCAGGCCATGAGATCTACCCGGTCGCAATGGAGACGCGTGTACGGGTCGCGCTCATGCAGCGCGACTGAGAGCGATTTGGTGAATCGTGCCAGGGCTTCGAAATCAGCTAGATCTACCATGATGAGTTTCTCTGCGTGCCCACGGTCTATAGTCAGGAATTTCTAATGCCTCGTCTGCGGAAACGGCGACCGGCAGCATTTGGCCGCTATGCTACCCCGGCACATCAATTGGCGATCTCCGACCCTTTGCTGATATTCATCCGCTCCTGGAAGCGGACATTGCGGGCGCTGCACCCGATTGATCAGCGCGCTGCAAACAACTGACCAACGAAACCGCCGAAGGCTGACCCGCCCGGGTGCTGCTATTGACCAGTCAAGCTGGTATTGGCTGGCCCCGGAAATTGATGCCGACTATTGCCAGAGGCCAGAGTTTTTCATCTGACCCCAAACATCTTCGCCCCTGGAATACATGTCCAACACGGCTATGAGACCGATTGAACCGTTGCGTATACACGCCGTTCAACTGGCGCATACCTTTGGAAAGGTTGCCTTCCACCGTCTCGACCAGAAGATGGTAGTGGTTATCCATCAGACAATAGGCGTGGACCGCCCAATTGAAGCGCTCGCAGACCTCGCTTACCACAGTAAAGAACATGCGCCTATCGCTATCATTCAGGAACACCGCTTCCTGCCCGTCACCTCGCGAGGTGACGTGATACAAGGCGCCTGCGTATTCAATGCGTAAGGGGCGTGCCATGCACGGAAATTAGCTAACATTCGCGAGAAATGCAACAGGAAAGACCTGATCCCATTTTTCTGTTATCACCCCTGGGTGAACAGAATCGAGCGTCTATGGAAGAAACTGCACGACACGGTTACCCGGAATCATCGTTACGCCACGATGGCCCAGTTGATGGAAGCAGTGCACTCATTTATGAATCAAGTAGCGCCATTCCCCGGCAACCATGTTTTGGTAGCGTAGATAGGTTAGGGTGATCACTAATTCGGATCAGGTATTTAGTCTCTGTCGGGTGCTCCCAACGGAAAAAAGTTTCGATAAGGACGAGCCTCATCGACAACCCGTGCCACAGAGGGGCGGGACAGGAGCCGTGCCCTGTAGGCGGTGAGCGCAACATGACGTTCGCTGATCGGATGAACCCAGTCCGCATAGAAAAGCGCCGGTGCGGCGGCACAATCGGCAATCGTGAACCGACCGCAAGCTGCCCATTCCTTCGCGTGCATACGTGACTCCAGCCAGTCGTAGCATTGCTCAAGCACCGCATGCGCGTCGGAGACGCCGTGCGGATCTCGCTCATCTTCTCTGCGCAGGGCATTTCCGACTATCCGCTGCATCGGTGCATTGACATAATCGTCGAACACGGCCGTCATCATGCGTGCATCCAGCGCTTCACGCGGCTCCTCCGGCACCATCGGCCTGCCGTTGCCATGAAATAAGTCGAGATATTCGATCACGGTGTTGCTTTGCGTAATTTCTCTGTCCCCGTCGATTAATGCGGGAAATTGACCGGTGGGAGAGAGAGCGGCAATGCGCGCTTGGTTTTCCGGATGATCGGGATCGACCATTCGGAAGGTGAAGGCCACATCGCGCTCGTAAAGCGCGATCAGCGGTTTCCATACGAATGAGGCAAATGGATGCCCGTAAAGTGCAAGCGTCATTGTATGGCTCCGCTGGCTTGAAGGGTGGCTTCGATCATGCCGAACTGGAGTTCGGTCCCCTGGCGGCGATCGGCGGTGCCGTCCTTGCCGTCCAGAAACACTATCTGCTCGGTGTAGGAGACGCGAGTTCCTTCCCCTTCCGCTTCGAGCTCCAGACTGGACAAAGTGACCGAATGGAAGCATCCAGAGAGATGCAGATCATAGGCATAGACGAGTCGCCGGGCCGGCTCGATGACGTGGAATCTGGCCTCGTAAAGGGTCACCATGCCGCTTTCGTCGAAGCGGCCTTCGAGCACCTCCCGCCCGTCCACGCGAAAATCCATTGAGCGACGCAGCAGCGTCCATCGTTCCGGCGGGCCGGTGAACCACTGGGCTTTGAGGAGCGGATCGGACCATGCGCTGAACACCCGGCCGGGCGGGGTTGCCCACACGCGTTTCAGTGTGAATGTACCGTGGAACAACGGGGCTTCGATCATGGCTCGTCTCCTTTGATTTCGCCGCTTTCGAGCAATTTTCCAAGCCGATCTAACCGGCTCTCCCAGAGTTGGCGGCGCTCGTTCAACCAGTTCTCGACACGCAAGACCGCCTCGGCGGAGATCCTGCACTCGCGGGTACGCCCGCGCTTTTCCGTCACAACGAGCCCACTCGCCTCTAGCACTTGGACGTGCTTGTGGATCGCGGCGAGGGATGTGCCATAAGGCTCGGCCAACTCGCTCACCGAGGCGGGCCCCCGTGAGAGGCGATCTAGAATCCCCCGGCGCGTCCCGTCCGCGAGCGCGTGAAAGACCCTATCAAGCTGTTCCGAACGCTCAACCATATGGTTAAGTTACATCCGTCCGGCAAAAAGTCAAGCAATCGCTTAAGTGTCTGTACGCCAGCCGATGCTTACGTCTGCGGCGGTGTCATTTCCGCTTGGTCGGTTTAGGGATTGCGGTTGATAACTTCTTGGATGGTCTTATAGCGATGGCTGTAGGATGCCCGATATGTCT
>OFHG01000068.1_pt1 | contig 47522 bp, 43 predicted proteins | sample 1521931 | NCBI WGS metagenome assembly OFHG01 (sample SAMEA2468438, study PRJEB22500) | soil metagenome | biome: Glassland; feature: Farmland; material: Clay | place: Australia | collected 2013-01-31 | depth 0.55 m
CGTGTAAGGCGTGGTGAAGTAGGCTTTGCCGCGGCAGATTTCGGTGACCTTCTGGACAAAGTTGATGAGGCCGTAATCGGAGGCGAGCATGAAGGTGTTGATGAGAATGCCGTTGCGCCGGCAACGCGCCACCTCGTGCAGGGTTTCGGAGACCACCAGCGGGTCGAGGCCGAAAGCGTTCTTGTAAATTCGCCCGTCTTCGAGCGTCAGCGCCGAGGGCTTGCCGTCGGTGATCATCACAATCTGGCGCATGTCTTTCTTCTGACGGGAGAGGATGCGCTGCGCGAGGCGCAGTCCTTCGCGCGTGTTGGTGTAGTAAGGGCCGACTTTGACCCGCGCCAGCTCCGGCAGCGGCATCTCTTCCGCCGAATCGTGGAAGAGCACCAGGTGCAGTGAGTCGCCGGGATACTGCGTGCGGATCAGGTGGGTCAGCGCCAGGGCCACGCGCTTAGCAGGCGTGAAGCGATCCTCGCCGTAAAGAATCATGCTGTGCGAGCAGTCGAGCATCAGCACCGTGGCGCAGGAGCTTTGATATTCGCACTGGTGTACCTGCAGGTCCTTGTAGTCGAGTTCGAGCGGCACCTTTAGGCCGTTGCGCTGGATCGCCGAGAGCAGCGTGGCGTTGACGTCCAGGTTCATCGTGTCGCCGAACTCGTAGCGGCGGCTCGCTCCCGAGGATTCGATGCCGGTCGCGTAATCGCGCGTGTCGTGGCGGCCGAAGCTGGACTTGCCGAGCGAGCCGAGCAAATCCTTGAGCGTCTTGAATCCCAGAAAATCGAGCGCCTTGTCGGTCAGCTCGAATTTCGCCTGGCTTTCGCGCTGCTCGCCCATCTGGCCGGGGCCGATTTCCTTGCGCTTGCCGTCCTGCGGCGGCTGTTCGATCGAGATGTAGCCCTCTTCCGCCAACCGCTCCAGGAGCTTGTCCATCAGCTCGCGCAGCTCGGCATCCTGGTAGCTCTCCATGTTTTGCAGGAATTTTTCGAGTAGGTCCTGCGGAATCATTCCCTGGCTTTGCATGGCTTCGAGCAGCGCGCGGTGCAGGTTTTCCATCGTCTGCTCGGAATCCATCTCGTACCAGTTGTAATAATCGCTGTTGAAGCCGCTTTGCAGGAGGAAGTCCTGGAGCATTTGCAGCAGGTCTTCCGCGCTCAGGCCGTCAAAAGGGTCGCCGACGTATTTGGAGTATTTGACGTACTTCATTTTTGTTTCAAACGTCCCTTGTCCTTGGTCCGTCGTCCGTCGCGCGCCTGCAACTCACTTTTAGCTACCCGCTAATCAGGTCTCAATTCAGTGGCCGCCGCCGATGACCGAGCGGCCCGGGCTCCTCGGGCTCGACGCGTTCCGGCGCGCGGCGCTGCTCGACGAAATAGCCGAGCTCCTCATTGCGGCTGATTTTCTTCAGCGCGTAAAGCCCTTCCAGAATGAATTCTGCGCCCGAGACCAGCACCGCCGGGTCGTCCTTGGCCTTAACGCCGAGGGCCTGAGTTTTTTCGAACAATCCCTGAATCTTCTTGAGCTGCGAGTAAATCTCGCCGGTCGGCGCATCCTCGGGATATTTCAAGTTTCCGCCCAGCTCGAACCACTGGACGATCGCGTGCATCGGCACGTTGTCGAAGTACTTTTTGAAGATGCGCGCGGTGGCCTGGCGGATGACGTCGCGCGCCACGTTATCGGCGCCGCGCAGCTCGCCTTCGTATTCGAGTTCGAGCTTGCCGGTCAGCGAGGGGAGCGCGGCGTAAACGTCCGAGAGGCGCGCCACGGCCACGGGCTCGCCGTTCACCAGCGCGCGCCGCTCGGCGTTGGAGACGACATTCTCGAGACAAGTGATCGGCAAGCGCTGGCTGACTCCCGAGCGTTTGTCAATGCGCTTTTCCTGCCGCGCTTCGAAAGCGATACTTTCGATGACTTCGGGCACGAACTTGGGAACCACCAACCGCTCGGAGCCGCGGTCCGTCCACGCTTCCTGCGCGGTAATGGCCATGGCGTGCTCGAGCGTGGAGGGATAATGCGTGCGGATTTCCGAGCCGATGCGGTCCTTGAGCGGGGTGATGATTTTGCCGCGTGCCGTGTAGTCCTCGGGGTTGGCGGTGAAGACCAGCTCCACGTCGAGCGGCAAGCGCACGGGGTAGCCTTTAATCTGCACGTCGCCTTCCTGCATGATGTTGAACAAGCCCACCTGGATTTTGCCCGCGAGGTCGGGCAATTCGTTGATGGCGAAGATGCCGCGGTTGGCGCGGGGCAGCAGGCCAAAGTGAATGGTCAATTCGCTCGAGAGCGCGTGGCCGCCGCGCGCCGCTTTGATGGGGTCGAGGTCGCCGATGATGTCGGCGATGGTCACGTCGGGCGTGGCCAGTTTCTCCACGTAGCGCTGCTCGCGCGGCAGGTATTCGATGGCCGTGGCGTCCTTGCACTCTTCCAGGCGCTCGACGCAGGCGCGGCAGATGGGCGCGAGCGGGTCGTCATTGATCTCGCAGCCGGCGACGTAGGGAATCGCGTCGTCCAGCAGGCCGACCAGCGAGCGCAGGATGCGGCTCTTGGCCTGCCCGCGCAGCCCCAGCAGGATGAAGTTGTGCCGCGCCAGGATGGCGTTCGCGATCTGCGGGATCACCGAATCGTCGAAGCCGATGATGCCGGGGAAAATGGTTTCCTGCGCGCCGAGCTTGCGGATCAAGTTCTGGCGCATCTCTTCCTTGACGCTGCGGCTGCGATAGCCGGATTTCTTCAGCTCGCCGAGTGTTCTAGGTTTTTGCATGCCGTTTGCCCTGGAAATCCATTATAGACGACGCGTCAACCCGGACTCAATCCGCGCCCACGCCCGGCCGGGCGTGAGGCGTCTCTTACATGCTTATGATGCCGGAAATCTTCACCGGAGGTGCCTGTGGTTCCGCTCGAAACTCTTCGCGAACTTTACGCTTACAATTATTGGGCGCGCGACCGGCAATTGGAAGCTTGCGCTGCGCTCAGCCAGGAGCAGTTCCTGCGCCCCATGGGCTCGAGTTTTTCGTCGGTGCGCGACACCCTTGCCCATGTGATGGGCGCCGAATGGATCTGGCTCGAGCGCTGGCGCGGCCGCTCGCCTCAGACGATGCCCGGCGTGCCAGAAGGTCTGCCTTTTCAAGAACCCTGCGCCGGTGGCACGAGCAATTCGGGACAGTCGTAGCGCTTCGCGAGCGTTGGACAGAAATCGAGCTTGACCTGCGGGCGTACCTGGCCGGGCTTAACGACGCGGCGCTGGCGAGTCAACTGGTTTACACAAACATCCAGGGCCGGCAGTGGTCCTACCCGCTCTGGCGAACGCTGGTGCACGTAGTGAATCACGGCACCTATCACCGGGGGCAAGTGGCCGCGCTCCTGCGCCAGCTGGGCGCCGCTGCTCCGGCGATTGATTGCCTGGTGGCGCACGACGCCGGCCTGCGCCTTTGAGCGCCTAGCCGCGCGGGCGCGCGTGGCCGTTGCCGCCCGCCTTGGCGCGGGCGCGCTGGATTTTGTCGAATTGCGGGATGAGCAGCTCGATGGCGCGGACGACCGCGGCCAAGCGCTCGGGCTCCCGGCGCATCGAGAGCAGGCGCTGCTTGAAGTCGAGGTCAAGCGGCAGCGGCGCGGCGATGCGGAAGGAGAGATGCCGGTAGGGACGGGGAAGGTGAATGGGGATTTCGGCGCTTTTGTGCAGGCGCTGCATCATTTCCTGGAACAAGTTGATGGCGCGCGCCGCGTCCGGGTCGGCGGGAGTATCAGCGCCCTCGTCGTCGCCGAAATATTCGACCCCGCCGCGCAGGAATGAGCGCTCCTGATCGGTATAAAGAATCTCGAAGCGGCGGACGCCGACGGTGAAGATGTCCAGGCGGCCGTCGGCGTATTTTTGCGTGACGTTGACAATCCGGGCGGTGCAGCCGGTGGTTCGCATTTCGTTCTCATGCGCCAGCACTACGCCGAACTCCTGTTGGCCGGAGCCTTCCTCCTTGGCGCTCAGGCACTCGCCGATCATTTCCTTGTAACGCGCCTCAAAGATGTGCAAGGGCAGAGGCCCTTCGGGCAGCAGAACAATTTCGAGGGGGAAAAGCGGCAACAGCAGGTTATCCATGGGGCGCTCTCAAGGCCGGAGTATCGCGCGCGGGGGGGATTATAACACCACAGGATTGAGAGGGGCAGCATGCTCAAGTGTGGTCAGGAGCGGGGAGCCGTCAGCGCTTTAGATACTTCATGCGCTGCCAGTGCCCGCCGCGCGTGGAGAGCTTGTCGGCAAGGTCGCGCAGCGCCTCGCGGGCGCCTTCGTGACCGTCCGCTGCGGCCTCGTAAAGAAGATTCAATCCCGTCGCCGCCGCTTCGTAATAGCGAAGCACCTCGTTGTCGCCCGGCGGGTTGGACTTGCGGCCCGGCTGCGGACGCGAGCCGCGGGGCTGCCCGGAGGCCGCTTCGAGCCCAAACAGGGAGCGGGCATCGGCGTCGGGGCACAGCATGACGATCTTGAGCAGCCAGTCCCCGCGCGGGCAGGACGCGCCCGCTTCCCACCGCGCGTAGGAGCGTAGCTGCGCCCCGATCCGGCGCGCCATGGACTCCTGCGTCTCGTCGAGGGCCAGCCGGACCGCCCGAATCGCCTCCCCCAATGTCACTATTTTGGTCTTCACTTAGCACTTGACATGACAATTACGTCATGCTATTTAAGTCATGTTCATTCTGAAGCCAACATTGTGGCCTGTCCGATGGGAAAACCTAACACAAATCCCCCGCAAAACAAAATCCCGTACGCGGTGGTGCTGATGCTGCGACTGGAGCGGGGGTCCGTGACGCGGATTGCGCGCGCGATCCATCGAAGCCCCTCGCACGTCTCCAAAGTTCTTTCGGGGGCTCGAACGTCGGACCGGGTGCGCCGCGCCATTCTTGATGAAGCCATGCAGGCGGCGCGCCGCCGCGGCGTGATGGCCACACTTCGTAACCTCTCCAAAGTCACGGAAATCTAAGGGCGAATTCGCGGTTCGCCGCCAGAGCGGCGCCCCATGCTCCACGGGCATTCGGGGGGCGCATGACTCCTCTCCCCTCTCGCGGCCGCATCACGGGTCGCGATGGAGGTCGAATGCACCAGCTCTCCGAAATACTGTTCGCCGTTATTGGCGTGAGCGCAGTTCTGCTGGTCGGCTGCCTGATCCGGTCGGCGTTTTATCTCCGGCGGCTTCAGAGGCTGAATTCGTTGAGTGATGAAGATTTCCGGCGCGAGCTCTTCCGGCCGGATAAAAAGCAGGATTTCTCCTGCTGCTTTTCAGGGCAGGATTTCCAGGTCTTGTCCGGCGTTCACTCCGAACCAAAGGATGCCGGCGACGAACGTGACCAGCGCGGCGAAGTCGAGCGCGCGCGTCCACCCGAAATGCGTGGCGATGAAGGCGGTCAGAATAGGCGCGATGAAGCCACCGAGGTTGCCGCAGGTATTCATCATGGCGGAAAGCGACCCAGAGAAGTTCGGTGCAAGATCGATGCACGCCGCCCACCAGGTGGAAGTTGAGAACATATTGAAGCCCATGGCCGTGGCCATCAGGATGATCGCCGCGGCGTTGTTTGTCGTGTGCGCTCCGAGGGTGAGCAACAGCGCGGAGAGCGTCATCCCCAGCCAAACGGCCGACTGGCGTCCACGCCGCCTTCCGAACTTGACGACGGCGCGATCCGAGAGCCACCCGCCCAGCGGCGCCAAGATCAGGATGGCGAGATAGGGCGCGGCGCCCCAGAGTCCGCCCTGCTTGATGGTGAGGCCGCGGACCTGGACCAGATAAATGAAAAACCAGGTGTAGAAGATATAGCTGGGATACGCATTGCAAAAATAGCTGAGCAACAGGAACCAGGTCGAAGTTCTCGAGAGCAGGCGCTTCCAGGGCACACCGGCGGCGGCCGGCCCTCGTCCGGGAGAGCTCTCTGCGTCTCTTCCCGCCGTTTGGATCAGCGCAAGTTCAGCGGTATTAACGCGGGGATGGTCCTCCGGGCGGCTGGTTGCGAAGCTATGCCAAACGACGGCCACAACAACTCCCATCGCAGCACAGGCATAAAACGAAGTTCGCCAGCCCCAGGTTTGCATGATCCATGCAATGACGATGGGAGTAACGGTTCCGCCCACCCCAATTCCCACCAGAAACATGCTGTTTCCCACGCCGCGGGCGCTCGATCCCATCCAGTATGCGATGATCTTGTTTTCGTTGGGGAAAGCGGCCGCTTCACCCACACCAACCAAAAACCTGATCACAATGAAGGCGCCCGCGACTCCCAGCCAGGCGCGCAGTGGGAGTTCCGGAGCCACAGCCGTCAGCGCGGTGAAGATAGACCACCAGACGATGGCCAAGGTCAAAATGGACCGCGGGCCGAAGCGGTCGCCCGCCCAGCCGCCCGGCACTTGGAAAAGCGCGTATCCCAGCACGAAGGCGCTCAGGACATAACCCATCGTCTGCGTGCCCAGGTGAAATTCACTCTGAATGTAGTTTCCGGCAATGCCCAGGTTCAGGCGATCGACGTAGGTGAGCGCGGTGATAAGGGTGAGCATCCCCACCATTGTCCAGCGCACTCGGGTGGGGCGAAGACCCCGGGCGTCCGTGATGCCGGTCTGGGGTTTCGGTGGTGTGATGGAATCCATCAGTCCTCGTTGGCCGCGCCGGTGGTCAGGCGATCAGCTTTTTGAGATAGACAATTTCCTTGCGAATATCAGCGACTTGCTTCGGGCCGGAGATTTCGCGCTCGATGGTGACCGGGCCCAGATAGCCGAGGGCCTTGAGCTTCTTGAAAAGGAGCGGAAAATCCACCTTGCCCTGGCCGATCGGTACTTCCTTGCCCAGACGGCGCGGGTCGGTGGGGAAGAATCCGTCCTTGGCGTGCATGCCGCGGACCAGTCTGCCGATGACCTCGAGCGCGTCCAGGGGATTGCCCATGCCGTAGAGAATCAGGTTGGCGGTGTCGAGGTTGACGAACTGGTTGTCGAGTCCCACGTCGGTGATGCAGCGCAGCATCGTGACCGGCGTTTCCTGGCCGGTCTCGTAGAGCAACGTCTGCCCGTTCGACTTGACGTGCGTTGCCACCTCGCGGATGGCGGTGACGGTTTCGCCGTAAAGCGGGTTGTTGGGATTTTCGGGAATGAATCCGAGGTGCGTGTGGATGGCGGGAATTCCCGCCTTCTTGGCAAAGTCCGAGGCGCGCTTCAGGTGCTCGACGCGCGCGGTGCGGTATCTGCGCGGAACCAGGCCGATGGTTTCCGGGCCCTGGTAAAAGTCCCAAACGGCGGGGCCGGGCCCGGCGGTGTTGAGCGCGGTAATTTCAATGCCGTATTTCCTGATGGCCGCCTTCACGCGGGCCAGTTGCCCGTCGGAGAGATCCTCGGTGCCGAGTTGCATTGTGGGCAGGCCAAGGTCGCGAACCTTTCGCATGGCGCCTTCCGGGTCCTCGCCGGCGGCCACAATCAGTCCCAGCCGCAGGCTCGTCCCTTTCGCGCGAAGCGGGGCCGGAAGCGAGCGCCCTTCAGCCCCCGCGGCCAGAGCCGCGGCGGTCAATTCCAGAAATCGTCTCCGTCCGTACTTGCTCACTGAATTTCTCCCCTCGCAATTCCGATCGGCTTCGCGATTCTAGTTGAGCGGCCCGAACTCGCTCCCGTTCCACTTGCAGATTTTCTCCACTTGGATGGTTTTGACCGGTGCCTCGCGCCCGGGAACGTAAAACTCCACTTTGCCTTTCCACACCGGCTCGCTGACCTTGCCGTTGGTTTCGTAGTCTACCGTTCCCGTCGCGATGGTCCCCGGCGCGCCGATATTTTTCTCCGGCGGCTCCAGGACGTTGATCTTGGGCGGGAAAGCCGAGAAGTTGCGGACCTGGAGCGGCGCCTCCCACAGCTTTCTGAATTGTTCCGCTTCCAGGCGGCGGATCACCAGGTTTTCTCCCCTCGCGCCGAAGGTCTTGTCGAAAGGCTCGTGCGTGATCAGGCATTCATTGCCGTCCCCGAGCAGGTCGCGGATTTCAATATCCGTCACGCCCGTTTTTGCCTGTGAGGGCATAAACTCCAGGTGCGGCCCGGCGGTCCACTTCCCGCCCGCCCGTTCGAAAAACTGAAGCCGCGTCTGCGGGATAAACAGCGAGCCAATGTAGCAGGCGAGCGCCGGCTGGTCTCGCCCGATACGCACGAGGTACCGTGCGATCTGCGTGTACCTGGCGTTGACGTCTTCCAGATACGGCCCGCCCAGGATGGCTTCGAGGTCAGCGTCGGTCGGATACTCCATGAGCGGGCGACTCTTGAGCCGGCTCGATTCCGCCCAGCCCGTCGCGGCCTCCAGCGTGGCGAGTGAGACCACGCGGACCCGTGTCCATGCCTCGCCGCCAGATTGCTTGGTATCGGACACTGCCACCACGGCGCCGGAGCTGAGGTGCGCCAGAACCTTGGAGCCGCGCGAGGCCTTGGAGTGAACTTCCGCCGGGCCGTGGACGACCAGCGCCCAGGCGGTTTGTGGCTTTTCTTTGGCGGCAGCGGCACCCGCTGAGAGCAGAATGGCTGCGAGGCAGATCGCCGGCCGCTCGACAAAACGGTTCATCGCGCACTATTCTTCACTGTCGCGCGGGATTTGACAAACAAAATCTCGCCCCATAGACTTCGCGGCTGTCGGGGCATGAGGACTCAGGCGAGAATTCGGACGATTCCTTTGAATGCGGCGACCGCTTGCCTGGCTCTTGGCTTGGCGATCTGTTGCGCGGCGACGGCGTCTGCCTCGCGCGTCGTCACGGACGAAACCGGCCGCCGCGTCAACGTTCCGGAGCATCCGCGGCGGGTCGTTTCGCTTTCGCCCAGCATCACGGAGACGATTTACGCTCTCGGGCTCGAAGACCGTTTGGTGGGCGACACCGACTATTGCGACTACCCGCCCGCGGCCAAACAGAAGCCGCATGTCGGCTCGCTGCTCAATCCCAGCCTGGAGAGAATTGTGGCGCTCAAGCCCGACTTGGTTTTGGGCGACGCGCAAGCCAACCGGCGCGAGACCGCCGACCAACTCGAGCATCTGGGCATTCCGCTTTACGGCGTGAGCGCGCACAGCGTGGACGGCGCACTGCACTCGATGGAAGACTTGGGCAGTGTGCTTGGGAATGAGAAAGAGGCGCAGGCGTTGGTGGCCGGATTGCGAAAAAGGATTCAAGCCGTCGAGCAACAAGTCGAGGGAAAGCCGCGGCCCAAAGTGCTTTTTGTGGTTTGGTACCAGCCGCTCATCACCGCCGGCCCGGACACGTTCATTGCGGACGTGATTCGACTCGCGGGCGGTGTTTCCGTTTCCGATGATTTGAAAGGCGAATGGCCGCGCCTGAGCCTGGAAAGCGCCCTGGCGCGCGATCCGGACGTCATCCTGTTTCCCCGGACGGCGGCGTTCTCACCCGACCTGGAGCAGTTTCGCCACCTCGCCGGATGGAAAGATTTCCGCGCCGTGCGGGAGGGCCGGGTGTATTTCATTTCCGACACCATCAACCGCCCGGGGCCGCGCCTGGTGGACTCGTTGGAAGAAGTAGCGCGCATCCTTCACCCTCCGGAGGCGGCGCAATGACTCTGGCAGCCAGCCGCCGGAATGTTTTCACTCTCGTTGTCGCGCTCAGCGTGGTGCTGGTCATCGTGGCTCTGGCCGCGCTGGCCATCGGCAGCGTGCACCTGCCGCTTAGCCAGGTTTGGGCGGCGCTCGTGGGCTCCGCTCCGCGCTCGGAGGCGGGCATTATCGTGCGCGAGATTCGCCTGCCACGCGTGCTTCTCGCGGCGCTGGTGGGAGCGGCGCTGGCGGCTTCAGGAACGGCGCTCCAAGCGCTGTTGCGCAACCCGCTGGCCGATCCCTACGTGCTCGGCATCTCGAGCGGCGCGGCCCTGGGCGCCATCGTGGCCTTCTGGATTGGCGGGCGGTTGGCCGATGCCTCGCCGCTGATGGCGTTTGGCGGCGCGGCGCTCACCACCGGCTGGGTCTATCTGCTGGGCCGGCATGGTGGCCGCCTGGCCAGCTACACGCTGATCCTCGCGGGCGTCATTACGGCGTCATTCCTTTCGGCGGTGATTTTGTTCATCCTCACGCTGCTTTCCACGCGCGACGTGCGCGGCACCGCCTACTGGCTGATGGGAGACTTGAGTGTAACTTCCAACGCGCATTTTCGGATTATCGCGCCGGTGGTCGTGCTCGGGACGCTGGCGCTCTACGCGTTCTCGAAGGACCTGAACGTCCTGCTGCTGGGAGAAGAAGAAGCCGCGCACCTGGGCGTCAACGTGCCGCGTGTAGAGACGGCGGTTTTCCTGCTGGCATCGCTCCTGACCGGCATCGCGGTTTCCGTCAGCGGCGCCATCGGCTACCTGGGTCTGCTGGTCCCGCACCTGGGACGAATGCTGGTGGGAAACGATCATCGCACGCTTCTGCCCACCGCCGCGTTGGGCGGGGCGATCTTCCTGATCATCTCAGATACGCTGGCGCGAACCGTTTTCTCTCCCGCCGAGTTGCCGGTGGGCGCTGTGACGGCACTGGCCGGTGCGCCGGTGTTCATTTACCTGTTGAGGAGGGCGGCAGGGTAGGGGAACAAGTTGGCAGAAGGCAAAATGAAGTCTGAAGTGTGAAGTCTGAAGTCTGGAAACTGGAAAAGAGAAACTGGAAAATGGAGACTCGAAACTACATCACCTCGATGGGAGAGTGAGCGCGACATAAGCTAACTTGTTCTTGATTGATGGAGAGTCGTGGATTTCGAATCTGCGGTTCGGAGTCCCGATCCCAGGAGATTGAGTCACGAAACCCGAGTTCCGAGTCCCCAGTCCCGGATCACGAGTCCCGAGTCCTGAATAACGAGCGATGAATCTCGAACCCCGAAACCCGAACCCCGAATCCCGAGTCGCAAGCCCCGGGCCGCGCCTCCGCGTCGAGTGCGTCACGTTCAAGTATCCGCACTTCGATTTGGGGCCCGTCAGCTTTGAAGCCAGGCCGGGAGAGCTTTTCGCCATCATCGGGCCGAACGGTTCGGGAAAATCCACGCTGCTCGAAATCGTGAGCGGGCGATTGAAGCCGCAAAGCGGCGCCGTGCAACTTGAAGGGAGCGACCTGCACAAGCTGGCTCCGCGCGAGCGCGCTCGCCGCGTGGGGGTGGCGCGGCAGGACACGCCGCTGGCCTTTTCCTTCGAGGTGCGCGAATTCATCCGGCAGGGAAGACACCCGCACCTCGGCCGCGGGCTTTTCGAAAGCGGGGAAGACGAGCGGTGGGTCGAGTGGGCGACGGAGAACACCCGGCTCACCCCGCTCGCGGCGCGGCGCATAACTGAAATCAGTGGCGGCGAATTCCAGCGCGCCGTGCTGGCGCGCGCGCTGGCGCAGCGGCCGTGCCTGCTGCTGCTCGATGAGCCCACGGCGAATCTCGACATCCGCTATCAGATCGAAATGTTACGGCTGGTCCGCCGCCTGGCCGTTTCCGAAGGATTCGTTGCGCTGGTGGTCACGCACGAACTAAACCTGGCGGCCGAACTTGCCGACCGACTGATGCTGCTGGATGCGGGCCGCCCGGTGTGCCAGGGCGAGCCGGCGGAGGTTCTGCGGTCGGAATTGCTGAGCCGCGTTTTTGGCACGACCGTTCTGGTTGATCCCAATCCTTCCAGCGGCCGTCCGCGCGTGACGTGGGTCACACCCGAGAGCACTTGAACTTCCGGCGAGATTCGGCCCAACCGGCGCGGAATAGTGTAAACTTGAATTTCTGCGAATCATCTGGCCGGCAATTCTGCCGGGCGGCGGCCCGCGACACACGCCATGATTTCCGTCTCGAATCCGGTGTTACGTTTGGGAAGGGACAGGCGGATTACGCGCGGAGGAGGCCGCTCGCCCGAATCGAGGGTCCGGCGGTTTTTCCAGGGGGAAAGCGTTGGCTGAAGAAAGCTTACTTACCGATGAATTCGTCCGCCAACTGACGGCGGTGGGCGAAGTGGACGTCCTCATCGGCATTATCACGCTCAATAATCGGAAAACCATCGAGCGGGTCGTGGACGCGGCGCAAGTGGGCCTGGTGAAGTATTTCCCGCGCGAGCGCACGGTGGTGATCGTCGCCGACGGCGGCTCGCGCGACGGGACGCTGGATGCGGTCACCCACTCCAAGGCGCTCGACTTTCGCTCGATGCTGGCTTCGAGTCCGCTGCGCACCGGGCATCGGCTGACCACGTCGTATCCCGGCATTCAGGGGCGCGGCAGCGCCGTCCGCGTGGTGATGGCCGCCGCCGACCTGCTGCGCGCCAAGGCCTGCGCGCTGGTTTCTCCCGATCTGCAAAGCATTACCCCGGAGTGGATTGAGAGCCTCATCCGGCCCGTGTTGCGCGAGCAATTCGATTTCGTCACACCGGTTTATCACCGCCACAAGTTTGACGGCCTGCTGGTGAAGAACCTGATCTCGCCGATGATGAGCGCCATTTACCGCTCGAAGGTGCGCGAGCCGGTGGGCAGCGAGCTGGGTTTTTCGGGGCGTTTCGCCTGCCACTGCCTGGAGCAGCCGGTATGGCACGAACAGCCGGTGCGTTTCGGCACGGAAGTCTGGATGACCTCCCAGGCGATGGTGAACGGATTCAAAATCTGCCAGTCTTTTCTGGGTCCCAAAATCCATGCCGGGCAGCCCATCGGAGAAGGATTGGTGGGAACGATTCAGCAGGCGGTGGGGGCGCTGTTCAGTTCGCTGGAGAAGAACGAGTCCTTCTGGCTGGCGCACTCCGGCGTCGAGGCCGTGCCGTCCTTCGGCTTCAAATTCAGCGTGGCCCTGGAGCCGATCCACCTGAACAAGAAGCGGATGGTCACGATGTTTCGCACCGGCACGGAGCAACTTGCCGGGATCCTGAAATCTATTCTCGCCGCCGATACGCTAGCCGCAATCCAGGCGGCCGCCAAGCTGGACGACCGCAACTTCCGCATTCCCGATGAATTGTGGGTCAAGACGATTTACGAGTTTGCTTGCTCATACCATCATTCGGTCATCAATCGCGACCACCTGCTCCAGGCGCTGACCCCGCTTTACCGCGGCCGCATGGCTTCCTTCGTTCTGGAGAACCAGGGCGCGGACGGCGAAACCATCGAGCGCAAGCTGGAAGGACTCACGGCCGAATTCGAACGCCAGAAGCCCGGCCTGGATCAGAATTGGACGCGCAAGAAGTGAGGTGACTTATGGGAGACAAAATCCTGAATACGCTGGCCCGGACGTCGGACAAGGTCACCGACCGGGTCATGCAGTTCCTGCCCCAACTGGTGGTGATGGTCATCATCATCCTGGTCGGGCTGCTGATCGCCTGGGTGCTTCAAGTGGTGGTGCGGCGGCTGCTCGGGCTGGTGAAGCTGGGGAAAATATCCGAAACCAGCGGCGTCACGGCCATGCTCTCCAAGGCGGCATTGCCCTCGCCGGTTGAGTTGCTCAGTCGGCTGGTCTTCTGGGTGGTCTGGCTGGCTTTCATCCTGCTGGGCGTGGAGGCGCTGGGCGTGCAGGCGCTGCAACTGCAAATTGCCCGGCTGCTAATGTTCCTGCCGCAGATTTTTGTGGCTTTGCTGATCCTGTTTGTGGGACTGCTGGCGGCGAACTTCTTTTCGCGTGCCACACTGCTGGCCGCCGCGAATGCCAATTACCCATCGCCGCGGCTGCTGGCGAACGTCGTCCGCCTTTTGATCGCCATCCTGGCCGTCACCATGGCCTTCGAGCAGTTGGGCCTCGGCCAGCACGCCGTCCTGATTGCCTTTGCCATCGCCTTCGGCGCGGTCATGTTTGGCCTGGCGATCGCCTTCGGCCTTGGCGGGCGCGACGTGGCGCGACAAATTCTGGAAAAGCAGTTTTCCGAAAAGAAAGAGGAAGAGGAAGACGAAGTCTCGCCGCTGTGAGAGGTCTGCAGGCTTTCCCTGAACAGGCGTCCTAAATCACGCGGGCAAACCCCGCCCGCTTGAATCCGATCCACAAATCTCCTGACGACAGGAATGTGCCACGGTCAGCCCTTGCTGGCGGGTGCGGCTCCTGCTGTTCGAAGCGGCTTGTAATGGATTTCGATTCTCGTTTTCGCTTTGTCGCGGAACGCCTCGTTCACCAGGAAGGATTCGGCCGCGGGGTCGGAGACGGCGGAAATGCGCACGGAAGGAATTTTCAGGGAAAGCGCGTCCGAGACGGAATCGCCTCGATAGAAAATTTGCAGCGCCTCGTTCCACTTCCAGCCATCGCTCGCGGGGAGCGATTTCTTGTAGAAATCCACAATCTCATTCACCGGCGCGGGGGAGAGAAGTCCGATCCCCGCCAGATTGATGCCGAGGTTGGACAGGCTGGAGATTTCACCTCCCGGCGGCGCGGGGATGCCCACCTGCTCGGCCGAAGGGATGCCCTGGCACGAGTTCCAGCCCGCGTCCTCAGCCATTTGCCTGGCCATTTGGGAGCGCGGCGCGCAGGGAGCAAATTCTTTGGCCGGCAGAGAAATCGCGGCCATGGGGAGCAGGAGAATGAGAACAGCAAACGGGAATAGGCGCATGTGTTTCCTCGTTAGGTTGTCAAATAGATTTTATCCGATTTTGCCGATTTTGTGGTGCGGCAAGGCTTGCCACTTTACCTTGCGGACAGGGGGGCGGTTGCAGATTGTGCGCGGAATTTTGCGGATGAATGTCCGGCTAGGGCGCGTGCCACTTCATGCTGACGATTTCATGCGTCCCGGCGTCCTTAAGCAGGAGTGGGGAATCGTCGGGCGTGAGGCCGAGCCACAACCCCCAATAGCCCGTCATCTGGAATCCGTTGAAGCTCGCCACGTGCTCGATTTTCCCTCCCGGAACTGACACGCGGTCCACTCCATAGTTGAGACGTAGGAAATAGACAAAGCGTCCGTCGTGCGACCAGCAGGGGTAGCCCACAATACCTTTGACCAGCATCGACCATTTTTGACTCTTGAAATCGAAAAGGCGCAGACTGCTCGAATCCGAAGGCAAGGCGATGAGATACCGCGCGTCGTGCGACCAGCGGGGAGAAAACAGTCCTTCAGAATCCGGGAGCGTTGTGATTTCGCGCGTTTTCATATCCAGGATGTTTATCGCTGTCCCACCGGCATTCGCTACGCCGCCAAAAACCAGCCGGTCGCCGTTCGGTGACCACCAGGGGTCGGCCTGATTGCCACTAAGGCTGGGCATCAATTCCTGCGGCGCGCCGCCCGTAGCGGGGACAACATAAATGCGGCTGGGCTTTCCTTGCTGGTGGTCGTAGAACGTGATTTCGCTCCCGTCCGGGGACCATTCGGGCAGCATGGCGTAAAACGGAGGCGAACTAAGCTGGAGCTTCTCGCTCCCGTCCGCCTTGCTGCGCCAGAGGATACCGTCGGGATAGGTCACGTAAGCGACCCATTGGCCGTCTTTTGAGAAGGAAACATCCTGCGCCGAAATGCCGCCGAGGAAGGAAACAAAGGCTTTGGCTTTGGCGTCGTAGCGTTCAAGCTCGCCGCGCCTGAATCCGGCCACGGCAAAAAGCGTCCTGCCGTCTTTGCTCGGCACCGGATAGCTGTAAGAAACCGTTCCGGCGGTGAGTTGCACCGGTTCGCGGTTCACTTTGTGCAACAAGCCGCTCGCTTGCCGCGCCGCCCAAAGCTGGCCTTGCGATTGGAAGATGAAATATTTCCCGTCCGGCGTCCAGGAGCCGCAGCACTCGCTTGTCTGCTCGTGCCGGCCGGGAAGCATTTCGTGAAGATTCTTCCCGTCCGACGAAAGGTCCCAGAGATGGTTGATTCCCTTGGAGTCGAGAATGTTCAGCGCAATTTCCTCTCCGCCGGGCGACCAGACAGGCGAGGTGCCGTTCACAGCTCCGACCCCAAGCGCGCCCGGCAGGTCGGCCAGCTTGCGGGACGCGCTACCGTCGGCGTTGGCGATGTAGAGCGTGTCGCCGCTCACGTATACCAACTTCTGGCCGTCGGGCGACCACGCGCCGCCATTGCCTTCGATGTCTGCCAACCGAACCGGCGAGCCGCCCAGAGTCGGCACGGCCCAAAGCGGCACGGGAGCGCCGCTCAGGCCTTTCATCTGCGCAATGAGCAGCTTGGAGCCGTCCGGGGAAACGCTCGCGATTCCCAGCCTGCCCTCCAGACCGGCAGGACGCGGAATGGGCGCCAGGCTCCCTCCACTGATCGACATCTGCGCGGCTCCAACGGCGGAGTCGACCAGATACAGCCGCGCGCCGTCGGTTCCGATCAGTGACTTCTGGGCCGCGTCATCGGTGAGCTGCGTGTAGCTGGAAACGCTGGGTGGTGGGAGCGTCGGCCGCAGCGCGTATGTCAGTGCCAGCGCGGCGACAATCGCCGCGGCGACCCCGCCCGCGAGCGTTTTCTTGTGCCGCTTCACCATCGCGGCCACGACCTGCGAATCGGAGCTGTCGTGCTGTCGAAGGTAGGGGAGGGCTCCGCCCTCCCGCGGGAGCCCGGAGGGCTCCCCTACGGCGGTCGAGATCGCGGCGGACCGGCCCGAGGCCGTATCCCGCCTCAGGCGCTTCAGATCGGCGCGTAGCTCGGACGCGACTTGATAGCGAAGGTCGCGGTCTTTTTCCAGAAGCTTGCTGATGATTTCTTCCAGCTTCAGCGGTAATTCGGGATTCAAGCGAACGGGAGAAAGGGGCGCTTTGGTGAGGATGCCTTCAAAGATGACCGCTGTGGTCGAGCCGGAAAAAGGTAAGCGGCCGGTGGCCATTTCGTAGAGCACGACGCCGAAGGAAAACAGGTCCGTGCGGGCGTCGAGTTCCTTGCCACGTGCCTGCTCGGGAGACATGTAAGCGACCGTCCCCATCGCCACGCCGGGGCTGGTCAGGTGCGCCTCCGCGCCCATCGTCGGCCCGGCAGTCGCGGCCATGGAGGCGTCGTCTTGTAGGGGCGAGGCGTCGCCTCGCCCTTCCTGTGCGACCCGCCGGGTCGCCCCTACGTCCGTCAATTTCGCCAAGCCGAAATCTAGAATCTTGGCCTGCCCGCGCTGCGTGACGAAAATGTTTGCCGGTTTGATGTCGCGATGCACGATGCCCTTTGAATGCGCGGCATCGAGGGCGTCGGCAAGCTGGATGGCCAGGTCGAGCAGTTCATCAACCGCCACGGGGCCGGAACGTGCTCCCTCACCCGGCCCTGCGGGCCACCCTCTCCCATGGGGAGAGTGGACGGGGGTGAGGGGTTGTGTCAGCCAGTGCTTCAGAGTCTGGCCTTCCAGCAATTCCATGGCAATGAAGGGTTGGCTGTCGTGCTCGTCGATGTCGTAGATGGTGCAGATATTGGGGTGATTGAGGGCGGACGCGGCTTGCGCTTCGCGCTGGAAGCGCTCCAAGGCGTTGTGGTCCTCGGAGAGTTGCTCCGGCAGAAACTTGAGCGCGACCAAGCGGTGCAACTTGGTGTCCTCGGCCTTGTAGACGACACCCATGCCGCCGCCGCCAAGCTTGTCCACGATGCGGTAGTGCGAAACCGTTTTTCCAATCATGAGTTGGGAATACCCCTGAGTGCTAGTCTATCTTAGGATGTGGTGTTGCGTGCGTCAATAGAAGAGAAGGGGGCCCTCAAGGCCGCCAAAGCCGGGGAAAGTCCGCTGAAAGAGACTGCGTCAGCCGTGTCAGGAATCAGGCGAATTCTGCGCCCACCGGAGCCCGATCATACCGCCGGGGAGCCCGCGCTGAAGCCACGCTCGGGCTGCAAGACCGGGCCGAGCGTGGCGGCGCAAGACCTCGTGCGCTCGGTCATAATCGTGGCGTGCTTGACAAAGACCCGACCCTCGATTACCGTTCGAGTTGGCTTCGGGCGCCGGCGGCTGCAAGCGGCGAAAACCAAACCTTCCGAGCCCGCACTGGACCGGACATTCGCATGATCCGAACCGAAGACGAATTGCGGCGTGAAATCGTCGAAGTCGGCCGCTGGGTTCACCGCCAGGGATTTGTCGCGGCGTTTGACGGCAACATCTCGGCGCGCCTCGACAACTACCGCATCCTCTCGACGCCCACCACCATTTCCAAGGGCATGATGCAGCCCGACGACCTGGTGATCTGCGATTACCAGGGAAAGAAAATCAGCGGGCGGCGCAACGTGACCAGCGAGATCCAGATGCACCTGCTGATCTACCGGCGCCGCCCCGACGTGCACGGCGTGGTGCATGCGCACCCGCCGACGGCCACCGGTTACGCCGCGGCAGGACTGTCGCTCAACAAGGCGCTGATTTCGGAAGTTGTGCTTTCGCTCGGATGCATTCCGCTGGCGCGCTACGGCACGCCCGGCACGCCCGAGCTGAGCGAGGCGCTCGAGTCGCTGGTGGGGTCGCACGACGCCGTCCTGATGGCCAACCACGGCGTGGTGACGCACGGACCGGATCTGATGACCGCCTACTTTCGCATGGAAACCGTCGAGCACTTCGCCAAGATTTCCCTGGTGACGGAACTTCTCGGGCGTCAGGTCTTGCTCTCGGAGACCGACGTGGATAAACTCTTGACGGCCCGGCGGGCCTACTTCGGCCCGAGCGCTCCGGTCCTCGAGCGCACCGACGTTTGCCCCATTACCGACGGCGTGCGCGAAACGCCGCGCCAGGTTTCGGTTTCACGCGAAGATTTGGAAGCGATGGTGGAACGCGCGGTGCGGACGTTGAAGCCGCGAATGTGAACGAGAAAAAGTCGAAGGTCGAAAGTCAAAGGTCAAAGAGCGCGGGAGCGGGCTGGGAAGATTTCACCTTCGACTTTCAACTTTTGACTTTCAACTTCTGTGGAGGATGAAGATGGGCGAAGCGCTAGGCATGATTGAGACGCGAGGCTTGGTGGCCATGATCGAAGCTTCCGATGCGATGGTGAAGGCCGCCAAGGTCACGCTGGTGGGTTGGGAAAAGATCGGTTCCGGATACGTTACGGCGCTGGTGCGCGGCGACGTGGCCGCGGTTAAGGCCGCCACCGACGCCGGAGCGGCGGCGGCCCGGCGCGTGGGCGAATTGATTGCCGTGCACGTGATTCCGCGCCCGCATCCGAGCCTGGAGGATACGCTGCCCATCGGCAAATCGGAACTCGCGGAAAAGTGACTTGTCCTTTGTCCGTGGTCCTTTGTCCGTTGCACCCGGGCGCTTGACCAGGGGCGCGGATCTTGAGTTCCGACGACTGGCAACTGACCACGGACAACTGACAACGGACTACTGACAGCGAAATTCAAATCTCATGCTGCTTGCCAAAGTTGTCGGAACCGTCGTTGCCACGCGCAAGGACCCGCGTCTGGAGGGGAAGAAGCTCCTCATCGTGACGCCCTTGACCCCGGAAGAAGTCGAAGGCAAGAAATCGCCCACCCCCACCGGACGCGCCAATTACCTGGTCGCGGTGGACACTGTCTCGGCGGGGTATCGCGAGACGGTGATCATCGTCCAGGGCAGCTCGGCGCGCATGGCCGAGACCTGCAAGGACCGGCCGGTGGATACGGCCATCGTGGGTGTCGTCGATACGGTGAAGCTGGACAAAGACTGAAAGGGAGAATCACGAGTTACTAATTACGAGTTGCTCGGCGGATGATCGCCTCCTTGCAGAACCAGACCGTAATTCAGAATTCGTAATTATTATGTTTTTGGCACGAGTCGTTGGAAATGTCGTGGCGACGGTCAAAAACTCTTCCCTCGACGGGAAGAAGATTCTGATTATCCAGCCGATTGACAAGCGCGGGAAAGATCAAGGAAACAAAATGCTCGCGCTCGACAGCGTGGGCGCCGGCGCGGGCGAGACCGTCTATTGCTGCAAGGGCCGCGAGGCCAGCTTCCCCTGGCTGCCCGACGAAGTGCCGACGGAAACGTCCATCGTCGCCATTGTTGACCGTATCAATGTTCCGTAGTCATGAAGACGGAAATAGTAAATGGTGAATAGTGAATTAACCTACCCGGCGGATCGGTTTCGACATTTGCCATTTACTACTTCCCATTCACCATTTGCCATTCCGCGTCTCGAGCAAGCCTTGATATGGTAATCGGCCGAGTGGTAGGTGACATCGTCGCCACGCAAAAAGCTCCCAGCCACGAAGGGCGCAAGATTCTGGTGGTGCAGCCGCTGAATCTGGACGGCTCGGAGCGCGGCGAAGTGCTGCTGGCGCTGGATGCGGTGGATGCCGGCGTGGGCGACCGTGTGCTGGTCGCGACCGAAGGCTGGAGCGCCATGACGGCGGTGGGGCGCCCGCAATCGCCCATTGACAATGCCGTGGTCGGAGTGATTGATTCCATCACCCTGACCGAGTAGGAGCGCCCGTTTCATTTTAGGAGCGTTTCGGCGAAGTCTTTTCCAACTTTCCAACCAGCCGTTTTCCGGCGTTAGGCACCGCAACTTTCCCTTCGATAATCTGCTGCGGCGAAATATCCTGGCGGTAGAGGTCGCGGTTCGAATCGTCGTCCGCACGCAGCGTCGAGCCGGCAAGCGAAACGCCCGCAAACAATCCGCGCGAACGCGAGTAGCTCAAAATCTCGGCGTGCATGGTGAGATCGGTTTCGGCTGTCGCGGCGCGCCCGACCGGGCCTGCCGCCGCCGAGAGGTCGGCACCCAGCTTGACCTTGTGCTTCAGCAGTTGGGTAGCGCCGTGCTCATTCATAATCAGCAAAACGTAATCGTTGGCCTGGGCGCCAATCTGGAATCCAAAGCTTCCGCCCTCCAGACGCACCATCGCGGGCGCGCCCCAGGGGCCCTTAAAATCCTGGCCGCCGCGGCAAACCATCACGCCGCGCCCGTAGCTGCCTCCGATTCCGAAGGCGAGTTTCTTGACGGAAGGTATCACCACCACGCAATAGGACCTGTCGAGCAAATCCGTAGGGATGCCCTCGGGAACATTCACGATTTCGTCCATCACCTGGGCGGCGTTGGACAGGCGCTCGTCGGTGTCGGTGGCGAACGCGGAGACCGAGACCGCCAGCATCAGGGCAACAAAGATAATCGCGCAGGATCGCTTCAACATGTTTCTCCTTTCCTACGGCCACGGGCGGCGCGGCACGGCGCGTTCCGCCCGATGCCTCAAACGCGGGCTGTGCCCGCAGCGGGCCGCATTCAGAACCGTTGGATGCGGCTTGGAAGAGCGGCGGCTAGCGCCACCTTGAATTAGGTTCCCTTTTCAACCTCAAGGTCGTTGGTTACCGAAAAAGCTCCCGGGACACCGCTGGCCCGAAGGTAAACCAGGTTCTTGTCTGATTGGGAATCCACCACTCCCACTAGAGTGATGTGACCGTTCTTCACGATGATGTGAATGCTGGGCACCGGCTCCATGGCGTATCTGGTCATCGTTCCATCCATGAAGATGGCGCGATAACATCCCAGCCGGATGCGGTCGTCGTTGGGCGAGGGTGGAAGAACTTCGATGTTGTTGGTGACACCGGCCACGCCCTCCACTCGTTTCACCGCCGCTTCGGCATCCGACTTCAGATGCGGCTGTACGACCTGACCGACCAATTCTACACGGTCGCCGTGCAACCGGTAACCGATATTATCAAATACCGAATAATAAGCGAGCATTCTCAGTTGATGGGTGATCTGGCGGCTGAGGCGCTGGTTGGAAGGCGGACGGTTTGAGCGCTTTTCGAGCTTCGGTTTTTCCTTCGGTTCACGCGGGCTGGCTTGGCTCGTTCCGGGCAGAGGAAGAAGAAGTCCGGCCACAGCGATCGAAAACACTCCCAGCTTGAGCCCCATGTGTAAGTGCAGGCTTCGCATAATGCCTCCTTCCCGCAAGCGTGCATAGTGATGTGGGGCAAGTCCGATGCCAAACGGGGGCACTCTATCTGGCCTGATTCCTGGCATTTACAGTGGCCGCTTCGCATTCCAGGTTGGTAAAAACTGCACGGTGTCTGTTTGGGGCCACGTTTTGGAGGTTGCGCCCGCCCTGTTCCTTCACCGACAGAGTCCCCAGCCAGAAAGCACAGCGCCTACTGAGCATTTTCAGTTTTTCGCGCGCGAAGTGCTACAATCGGAAGGCATGGCGGGCACGCCGCAAGGTTCCTTTCGCGTCATTGGAATTGATCCGGGGCTGAACATCACCGGGTATGGTGTGATGGAATGCCGCAGCGGGGAAATCAAGTTGCTCGAAGCAGGCGTGATCCGTTCGCCGCGCGCGCGTGGAGAAAATTTGCCGGCGCGCCTCGAATCGCTGCATAAAGGTTTGGCCGAAGTGATGGCGGAATTCCACCCGCGCACCATGTGTTTGGAAGATGTGTACAGTCACACCGCGTACCCCCGGACTTCCATCCTGATGGGACACGCGCGCGGAGTGATTTGTCTTGCGGCGCGGCAGGCGGGCGTTGCGGTGGTGAACATCTCCGCCAAGCGCATAAAGCAGTCGGTAACCGGCAACGGCAACGCCTCCAAGGCTCAGGTGCAGCGCGCCGTGCAGCAGGCCTTTTCGCTCGGCAGAGTGCCGCACCCGCCCGACGTCGCGGACGCGCTGGCGGCAGGACTCTGTTACGCTTACTCGCTGAAAGTCGCGGCCAACGGGTCGCGCCGGCAGCGGGCGATCTGGAAATCGAGTTCCCGGCGCGTGTTCGCAAGAGCGTGAAGCGACGCCCCTGCGCCGCGCCGGCTGCTTGATGAGGCAATCCGCGCCGAGCGGCTTCTTCGGAGGAATAAAGCTCTGATCTCGGAAATCACCGGCGAAGTTTTGTACGACCGCATCCGGCGCACGTCGCTGCTGCTGCGCGTGGATTCACTCTGCTACGAGATTTTTATTCCCTCCGGCATCGCCTCGCGGCTGCGGATGACGCCTGAAGCGGAGCGGCGAAACCCGGTGACGTTTTACACGATCTATTACATTGACGGCGGCCTGGGCGGCGGGCACCTGACGCCGAAGCTGGTGGGATTTCTCGAACCGATTGACCGCGAATTCTTCGAGGCCTTCACCACCGTTCCCGGCGTCGGGTTTATGAAGGCGCTCAAGTGCCTGGTGCAGCCGCTCAACGAAATCGCGCGCGCCATCGAGCGCGGCGACACGGCGTTTCTGGAAGAGTTGCCGCATATCGGCGCGAAGACCGCCGAGCGCATCGTCACCGAATTGCGCGGAAAGATGACCAAGTTCGCGCTGGCGCACTCGAATCAGCCGCTTTCCATCGAAAAGGAATCGGCGGCCGAGTTGAAAGAGGAAGCGCTGGCCGTGCTTTTGCAACTCGAGTATTCGCGGGCGGAAGCGCACCGCATGGTGGAGGATATTTTTTCGAAACACAAGAATCTGAAGAGCACGGAGGACTTCCTGCGCAAGGTTTTTGAGCAGGGACAGCAAAAGAGCACATCAGGAATGTGAGCGGTGGTTTGAATTGGACGCGTCAGTCAGCCCACGCGCGAGTGTCCAGGTCGCGGCTCGTGGATAGCGTATGAGAGAGCGTTTGGTATCGCCGGAGCTGATTTCGAAAGAGGAAGAGAGTTTCAACCGCACTCTTCGCCCGCCCACGCTTGCCGAATACGTGGGACAGAAGAAAGTCGTGGAGAAGCTCGAAATCGCTCTCGAAGCGGCGAAGAAGCGCGGCGAGCCCATCGAGCACGCCCTGTTCTACGGCCCGCCGGGACTGGGCAAAACCACGCTTGCGTACATCATCGCCAACTCCATGGGCACGCGCATCACCACGACCTCGGGCCCGGCGCTCGAGCGCACCGGCGATTTGATGGGCATCCTGACCAACCTCAGCGAGGGCGACATCCTCTTTATAGACGAGATCCACCGCCTGCCCGTCAACATCGAGGAATTCCTCTACCCCGCGATGGAAGATTTCAAGGTGGACTTTGTCGTAGACAAGGGCATGTTCGCGAAGACCATCAACGTGCCGCTGAAGAAATTCACCCTGCTCGGCGCCACCACGCGCGCAGGCAGCCTTTCGGCGCCGCTGCGCAACCGCTTCGGGCTTTTCTATCACCTGGAGTTTTACGGCGTGGATGATTTGCGGCAAATCGTGCTGCGCTCGGCGCGCATCCTGGAAGCAAAGGTGGAGGAATCGGGCGCCAGCGAAATCGCCCGGCGCGCGCGCGGCACGCCGCGCATCGCCAACCGCCTGTTGCGCCGCGTGCGCGATTTCGCGGAAGTGAAAGCGAGCGGTGAAATCACCGACGAAGTCGCGCGCCAGGCGCTCAAGCTCGAAGGCGTAGACGAACAGGGACTGGATGACCTCGACCGGAACTTCATTTCCACCATTATCAAAATGTATAACGGCGGGCCGGTGGGCGTCGAAGCCCTTTCCGCCACCCTCAACGAAGAAGTTGACACATTGGTGGACATGGTCGAGCCTTATCTTTTGCAGCAGGGCTTCATCAGCCGCACCAAGAGCGGCCGCAAGGCCAACGAGCTGGCTTACAAGGTCCTCGGCCAGACCCCGCCGCCGGGCTCGTTCCCGACCCTTTTTGAAGCGGAAGAATAACGCGGCGCCATCATACGCCTCTCTATCCTTATGTCCGTGATCGAACAACCGGGAGTGTTTCTGCTGGCGCACTCGAGGTACCGGCGCGTGAAGGAAGAATTTGCCGCGCATTTTCCGCGCTGGCTGAAGTGTGCTTCGACCAAAGATCTCGAAGCCGACGCCGATTACGCCGCGCTGGCGCAGGAGATCAGCCAAGTCCTCGGCCACTGCGACACGGGGGATTTCGCGCGCGACGGCGCGCCCGCCAAGTCGTGCTATCGTGTCATCGCCTGGAATCTGGAGCGCGGGATTCAGTACGAAGCGCAACTGGAAGCGTTCCGCTCGCATCCTTACCTGAAAAGCGGCGACGTTTTTCTGCTCACCGAAACCGACCTCGGCATGGCGCGCTCGCGGAACCGCGCGGTGGCGCAGGAACTGGCGCGCGAGCTCGGGATGTACTACGCTTTCATTCCTTGTTACCTGAATCTGGCCAAGGGTTCGGGCGTCGAGTATCACGTCGAAGGTGAAAACGAGCTCGGCCTGCACGGCAACGCCATCCTGAGCCGCTATCCCATTCGCCGCGTGCAGCCGATTCCGCTCAGGAACGGAATTGATAAGATGTCGGGCCGCGAAAAGCGTCTGGGGCACCAGCACGCGCTGGCGGCCGAAATTGATTTTCCCAATTACGGCATCACGGCGGTTTGCGTTCACCTCGACACGCAATCCAGCCAGCGCCACCGCCGCGACCAGGTGCGCGACATCCTCGACGGCCTCAAGACGGACCGGCCCGTGGTGCTGGGAGGCGACTGGAACACCACCACCTACAACGCCTCGCGCGCTTTCTACGCCATTGTGGGCTACTGGCTGCGAGTTTTCATGGGCGTCGAAAATGTGATTCGCAATCACTTCCTGCACCCTTATCGCCACTTCGAAAAAGATCTTTTCACGCTAATCGAATCGCGTGGGTTTGAATATCGGCACTCCAACGTCCTGGGCGAGCGGACGACGACCTATGACGTGACCTGCGGCAAGACGCGGCAGAACCTGGGCGAGTGGGTGCCGGGCTGGTGCTTCGCGTTCATCCGCTGGGCGCTGCGCAATCACGGCGGCACGTGCCCGCTGAAGATTGACTGGTTCGCGACGCGCGCCGTCCGCGCCGAAAACCCCGTGGTCATTCACGACCTGCGCGAAGGGCTGGCTCAACCACTTTCCGACCACGATGCCATCGGCTTGGACGTTCGCGTGCCCTGAGCCTCTTACCGGTTTTCAAAAGCAAATGAAGCGCGTTTACCTTTCGCTCGGCTCGAACCTCGGCGACCGCACGGTCAACATCCGCAAGGCGCTCGAATTGCTTTCCGAAAAGGGCGTCGCGCTCGAGCGTCTCTCATCTTTCTATCGGACCGAGCCGGTGGATTTCCGTCCGCAACCGTGGTTTGTGAATTGCGTCGCGGAAGTTGAAACCGACCTGATGCCGCTGCAATTGCTGCGGGCGGTGAAATCGGTCGAACGGGCGCTCGGGCGCCGCAGCGGCGTTCCCAAGGGGCCGCGGCCGATTGACATTGATATCCTGCTCTACGAAAATGTCGCTATCCGCTCGCGGGAACTGACGATTCCCCACGAGCGCCTGAGCGAGAGGCGCTTTGTCTTGATTCCCCTGCGCGAGTTGGCGGCGCAACTCCGGCATCCCGTCACGCGACGAGCCGCGCTGGAAATGCTGCAAGAGACGCGCGACGCGAGTCAGGTCATCAAGCTGAAATGCGAATGACGCACGCGCCCACTTTCGAGCCGCGCCGCTTCATCGCCGTCGAGGGACCGATCCGCGTGGGTAAGACCAGCCTGGCAGACATCCTCGCCGACCGCCTGCATGCCGAGCGCCTGCGCGACGTCGAAGACAACCCGTTCCTGGAGAGTTTCTACCGAGCCAAGCCCGGCGCCGGCTTCAAGGCGCAGTTCTACTTTCTGATGGCGCGCTTCCAACAGTTGAGCGCGCTCAACGCGGCGGCGGCGCACCGCACGATCGTCAGCGATTACCTGTTCGAGAAGGACAAGATATTCGCCTGCCTGAACCTGGCGGAGGCGGAACTGCGCCTCTACGACCAGTATTACAGCCTGCTCGCCGAGCGAGTTCCCGCTCCCGATTTGGTGGTATACTTACAGGCGAAGCCGGAGACGCTGAAGAAGCGCATCGCCAAGAAGAACGTGGCGATGGAGCACCGCATCTCCGACGAGTATCTGGAAGAAGTTGTGCGCGCCTACGACCACTTCTTCTTCCATTACAAGACCAGCGACCTGCTGGTGATCGAGACGTCCGAGATCGACTTCGTCGACCGGAACGAACACTTGGAGGAGCTGCTGGCGCGGATCAGCCAGCCGGTCAAAGGGACGCAGTATTTTTTGCCGCTTGGATCCGCGTCTTCGGACTGAGACGGCGGGCACGCGAAGTTCAGCCCTCTCTGTCCAGGCAAGCGGAAGCCCGCTCGGGCCTCCAGCGCACGCCAACCGGGCCGTCGCATGACGGGCCGAGAGCAAGCGCGACCGCACTGCGACCGGGGGGGCTTTTAGTTTCGGGCACTGCGAATCTAATTACCTAGAGGTCAAGCCATGGACCTGAATTCCGAGGCCGTGAGCAAAATCACCGTTCCGGCAGTCCTCGACCGCAAACTGCGCGGCGAAAAAATCACCTGCCTCACCGCTTACGATTACCCCACGGCGCGCCTGGTGGACGAAGCCGGGATTGACATCATTCTGGTGGGCGACTCGCTGGCCCAGGTTGTGCTCGGCTACGACTCGACCGTGCCGGTGACGGTGGACGAGATGCTTCACCACCTCAAGGCGGTGCGGCGCGCCACGCGCCGCGCGCTGCTGGTCGCCGATCTGCCTTACGGCGCTTATCACCTGGGCCGCGCCGAGTCGCTGCGCTCCTCCATTCGCTTCGTCAAGGAAGGCGGCGCGGAGTCGGTCAAACTGGAGGGTGGGCGCAAGCGGGCCAAACTGGTTGAGGCGCTGGTGCAGGCGGAAATTCCCGTCATGGGCCACATCGGCCTGACGCCGCAATCGGTCCACTCGATGGGCGGCTATCGGGTGCAGGGCAAGACGCTCGATTCGGCCACCGAGTTGCTGGCCGACGCACAGGCGCTCGAAGACGCCGGCGCGTTCGCGGTGGTGCTGGAAGGGATTCCGCGCGAGCTTGCCGCGCTGGTCACGCGCCGGCTGCGCATTCCCACCCTTGGCATCGGCGCCGGGCCCGAATGCGACGGCCAGGTACTGGTCGTTCACGACCTGCTCGGAATGTCTTTTGCGCCGCCCGCCAAATTTGTGCGGCGATACGCCGACTTGGCCGAAATCACGCGCCAAGCGGCGGGAAAATTCCGCGACGATGTTCTGGCGGGAAATTTCCCCGCAGATCGCGAGTCGTACCATTGGCCCGCCGCGCTGCGCGAGCAGTTTGAGAAAGAGTTCACGCGTCGCGGCTGAAGCGCAGGCAGCCTGCGTGTTCCCGCGTTCGAAGATGGGAGCTGTCGCGGCCCATCCTCCGCTTGCGGCCGGGGCCGCGCGTGCGTAGAATATTCGCCAGGGCGAATATGCAGATCATCACGACCGTCGCCGAAATGCGCACCTTCACACGTGACGTGCAGGCGCGCGGTCGCTCGCTGGCGCTGGTGCCGACCATGGGCGCGCTGCACGAGGGCCACCTCAGCCTGGTCCGCCACGCCAAGAAGCAATGCGACGTCGTAGTTGTTTCTATTTTTGTTAATCCCACACAATTTGATTCCCGCGAAGATTTGATGCGTTATCCGCGCGATCTGGAGAAGGACCTGGAGGTGCTCCGTCCTTTCAAGGTTGACGCCGTCTTCGCCCCGCGCGCCGAGGAGATGTACTCCGAGCAATTCAGTGTCTCCGTGGAGCCGGGGGAGATCGCGAAGCCGCACGAGGGCGCCTCCCGGCCCGGGCATTTCCGCGGCGTCGCCACGGTGGTCCTCAAGCTCTTCAACATCATCCGTCCCACGGTCGCCTATTTCGGCCAGAAGGATTTTCAGCAGGCGCTGGTGATCCGCCGGCTGGTGGAGGACCTGAACCTCGACGTGCGGCTGGTGATTTCGCCCATCGTCCGCGACGCGGACGGCCTCGCCATCAGTTCGCGCAACACTTTGCTGAGCCCGGAGGAACGCCACGCGGCGCTGGTTCTCTCGCGCAGTCTGAAGCGCGCGGAGGAATTTACCCAGGCCGGGGAAGCGCAGGCCGAGTTCCTGCGCGCGGAAATCGAAAAGATTTTTGCCGCCGAACCGCGCGCGCAACTGGAATACGCGGCGCTGGTGGATCCCGTGCGGCTCGAGCCCGTCGAGCAGGTAACGCCGGGCTGCGTGGCGCTGATCGCGGCGCGGGTGGGCAGTGTACGCCTGATTGACAACCTCATCTTCGGCCCGCCCGGGGCCAGTCCCGAGATGCTGCTGCAACTGGCCCTCACCGCGCGGCTGATGGTCCCGACCGCGGCCGCGATTCCCGGTTTCAAGACCGAAGCGGTGCGGCGTTCGATCGAAGCCTGCCGCGAGTGCGCCGCGTACACTTCCATCCTGATGCCGCCTCGTGATTATTTGTCACAATACATTAGTACTCAATATCCTGATTTGAACGAACCGGAAGGAGCCGTTATCGGGCGTGATGCGCCGCGCAATCCGGATAATTACCTCTACCGCGACCCGCCGGTTAGCAACCGGTTTGTGAAGGGGCTCTTCGAATTGCTGGGGGTGAAGAATTTCGAGGAGTTCCGGAAGCGTTTCATTCTCACCGACGCCATTCGCTGCCACGGCACCGGACCGCACATTCCCGTCAAGGCGCTAGGTTATTGTTCGGTGAACCTGCGCGAGGAATTGCGGCTGTTTCCCAACTTGCGGCTGTTTGTGGTGCTGGGCGACGATGCCTACTGGCAGTTCCAGCGCTTCATGCTGGAGCGTCAGGACGGCGAATTCCCGCCCTTCGAGGAACTGCTCGCCACGCAGGGCTGGGCTAGCGAGCAGGCGCGCGCGCCCTCGCTGGGCGAGCGCATCCTGCGCATCTTCTATTGCTACCATCCCACCTACGGCTACAAGCGCAGCCCATCCATCGCCGCCATGCTGGCGTGAAGGCGGCGGCTAGGCTTTCAGAGCCTTAAGTACCTCGCGCGCGTGCCCGTCCACCTTCACCTTGGGGAAGGCGTGGGTGACCTTTCCCTCGGCGTCGAGCAGGTAAGTGGTGCGCACGATGCCCATTTTCTTCACGCCGTAGAGGTTCTTCTCCTGCCACACGCCGTACTTTTCCAGCATCTTGTGCGACGTGTCGCCGGCGAGCGGAAAATTCAGCTCGTACTTGTCGCGGAACTTCGCCAGCGCTTCCACGGTGTCGCCGCTCAGTCCTACAACTTTCGCGTGCAGTTTTTCCAGTTCTTTTTTGGCGTCACGGAACTGGATCGCCTCGTTCGTTCAACCGGGCGTGTCCGCTTTGGGGAAGAAGAAAAGCACCAGCGGATGCCCCGCAAAATCTCTCAAGCTGACCTGCTTGCCCGAATCCGACGGCAAATTGAATTCCGGAGCCTTGTCTCCCACGTTGAGCATGTCGCAACTCCTCGCCGGCCGCGGCCGGCTTCCCATTCACTGTTACGATAATTCTTTCTTAAGAGTCTCCTGGACGAGCGGCGGGTTTGCCTGGCCGCGCGTGGCCTTCATCACCTGGCCGACAAACCAGCCCAGGGTCGCGGTTTTGCCGGCGCGGTACTGCTCCACCTGTTTGGGATTGGCGGCTATGATCTCCCGCACCACGACAGCAATCTTCTCAGTATCATTAATCTGCTTAAGACCTGTTTCAGCCATTACCTTATTAGCACTATTTCCCGAAGCGAACATCGCGGCCAGAATCTCCTTGCCCATCTTCCCCGACACCGTGCCTTTGTCAATCAGGCCAATGAGTTGCGCCAGGTCCTCCGCAGAAACGGGGGATTGAGAAATCTCCTTGTTCGATTCCTTGAGCAGGAACGCCAACTCGCTCAGAATCCAGTTTGCGGCAAGCTTGGGCTCGCCGCTCGGCTTGGCTGTCTGTTCGAAATAGGCCGCGAGTTCTTTGGTGGTGGTGAGTTGCGCGGCGTCCTGCTCGGGCAGCGCGTACTCGCGCACGAAGCGCTCGCGCCGCGCCTGCGGCAACTCCGGAAGCGAGCGCCGCGCCTCCTCCTTCCATTCCTCGCTGATGACCAGCGGCCGCAAGTCGGGTTCGGGGAAGTAGCGGTAATCGTGGGCGAATTCCTTGGAGCGCATGCCGTGCGTCTTCTGCTCGCGGCTGTCCCACAGGCGGGTCTCCTGCGAAATCGTGCCGCCGGCCTCGAGGACTTCGACTTGCCGCTCAATTTCGTATGCCAGCGCCTTCTGGAGAAATCGAAAGGAGTTCAGGTTCTTGACTTCTGTCTTGGTGCCGAACTCGGAGGCGCCCGCCAGCCGCACGCTGACGTTGGCGTCCACACGCAGACTGCCTTCTTCCATGTTGCAGTCGGATACTTCCAGATAAAGCATCAGCGTTTTCAGCCGCGTCAGGTAATCGTAGGCCTCATCGGGAGAGCGCAGGTCGGGCTCGGAGACGATTTCGATCAGCGGCACGCCGGAACGGTTCAGGTCCACGTAGGAGCGCGAGTCGGAATCGGGGAAGCCTTCGTGCAGCATCTTGCCCGCGTCTTCCTCCAGGTGGACGCGCGTGATGCCAATGCGCTTGCGCGCGCCGTTCACTTCGATTTCGATCCAGCCGAATTCCGCCAGCGGCTCGTCGTATTGAGAAATTTGATAACCCTTGGGCAGGTCGGGATAGAAATAGTTCTTGCGCGCGAATCGCGAGCGCGGGTTGATGGCGCAGTTGAGCGCCAGCGCCGCCTTCATCGCCATGGTGACGGCCTCGCGGTTCAGCACCGGCAGCGCGCCCGGCAGGCCCAGGCACACGGGACAAGTGTTGGAATTGGGCGGGTCGCCGAAGCGCGTCGAGCAGGAGCAGAAAATCTTCGTCTTGGTCAGGAGCTGGACGTGAACCTCCAGTCCGATCACCGCTTCGTATTGGGAGAGCACTTCCGCGCCTGCTGGCGTTCCGGTTGACATGACGTTACCTCGAATCCCTCATTATACCCGAACCTGCCGCACGAGCCAGCGCCGCGGTTGCCGGCCCGCAAGCTCCCTGCGAAATCATAACTGATGTGTGATTCCGGTAACGGGAAGGTCCGCGCCCTTGGATGATCGCGCGGAATAATTCGTACGGCTCTGCATCGCCGGCATGGGGTTTTGGCTTTGCCGCGGGTTCGTTGCCAGTTCGAACCGGCTTCGGTTGGCGCAAAATTCGGTTCGTCTCCGAAGCGCGGCTCATTGTTTTCAACAACATAACGGCTCGGGTGGCGAAAAAACATGCCCTTGGATTTCACCCCTTTCTCGCCGCCCTCGCACCGCACCCGCATGAATACTGGCCGAAACGCATGTCGGGAGCTAACGCAAAACCCACTCGACGGCTTCGCTGCATTTTGCAGCAAATCCAAATCCCCTGTACGCCGCTTTTCCGCGCACTTCATACCGCCACCAGTTTACCGGATCGAAATGAAACCATGGGTACTGGTGACACTGGCGACACAGTTTATTTTCGGTTGGTTCGGACCGCGAAAATCCGCCTTGAAGTTGCAGACGGGTTAATGTATAAAAGCCAAAACCGATGGGCAAAACTTCCTGGCTCCCGGGTTTGGCTGTCGTGCTGCTGGCGGGGTCCGTGGTTTCCGTGGCGCAAGCGCCCGCTTCGACGTCTGCTGCCCGGCCGGATCTTTCCAAAGAAGCCTCGGTGATCGAAAGCTTCGTCACCGCGATCCGCTTCGAGAATGACGGAACCCAAACCCGCGACACGACGGTGAAGATCCGGATCCAGTCGGACGCCGGGGTGCAGGCGTACAGCGTGCTGACTTCCGCTTATGCAAGCGCCTCGGAACGGCTGAAATACGTTTACGTCCGCGTCCGCCAGCCGGACGGAACCATCGTCGCCACGCCGGAATCCGACATTCAGGACATGACCTCGGAGGTCACCCGCCAAGCGCCCGAATACAGCGACCTCCGCGAAAAGCACGTGGCCGTCAAGGGCCTGGTGCCCGGCAGCGTGCTCGAATATCAAGTCCATGACCAGGTGTTCTCGCCTCTTATCCCCGGGCAGTTCTGGCTGGCCTATGATTTCACGAAAACCGAGATCGTGCTGGACGAGGAACTCCAGGTGAGCGTCCCGAAGAACCGCCCGCTCAAGACGAAGAGCGCGAACGTCCAGCCGACTTCGGAGGTTCAGGGCGACCGGCGCATTTACACCTGGAAGAGCAGCAATCTGGAGCACAAGGAGCAGCCTCCGCACCAACTCGGCGATTTCCCCCCTCCCGAAGTTCTGCTGAGCACTTTCCAGACCTGGGATGAAGTCGGGCGCTGGTGGTTGGGACTGGGAAAACCCCAGATGGCGGCGACGCCCGACATTCGTGCCAAGGCAGCCAAGCTCACCAAGGGCCTGGCGACCGAGGAGGCAAAGCTTCGGGCGATTTACGAATACGTCGCCAAGGATTTCCATTACATCGGCGTTTCCTTCGGCATCGGCCGCTATCAGCCGCACGCCGCTTCCGTTGTCCTGAGCAACTCTTACGGTGATTGCAAGGACAAGCACACGCTGCTCGCTTCGCTGCTTCAGGCGGCGGGCATCGAAGCTTGGCCGGCGCTCATCAATTCCTCGCGGCGGATCGATCCGGATGTCCCTTCTCCCGGGCAATTCGATCACATGATCACCGTGGTGCCGCAAGAGGGAAAGCTTCAATGGATGGACACCACCAGCGAGCTGGCTCCTCTGGGCCTGCTGGTTGTTCCCTTGCGGGGAAAAGAAGCGCTGGTGGTTCCCGACGGCCAGCCGCCGCACCTGGCCATGACTCCCGCCGAGCCGGCCCAAGCGGATACCAGCACTTTCGATTTTGAAGGCGCCCTGACCGACGACGGGGCCCTGACCGCGAAAGTCCGGCTCACCGAGACCGGCGACGGGGCGCTGGCAACCCGGCTCGCTTTTCGCAGGGTCTCGCAATCGCAGTGGAAGGATCTGGCTCAGAAGGTTTCCTATTTCTTCGGCTTCGGCGGCACCGTTTCAAACGTCAGTGCCTCTTCGCCCGGCGATCTCGACCATCCGTTCAATATTTCCTATGACTATTCCAGGAAGCAACTCGGGGACTGGGAGAACCATCGGACGACCGCCCCGCTGCCGCCCATCGGCTTGCCAGGCGTGAGTGAGGAAAAGGAGAAGGCCTCCTTTCCAATTATTCTGGGCGTGCCGTCCCGGGCGGATTATCAGGGCGCGGTCGAGGTCCCGAAGGGATACTCGGTGACGCTTCCCGACGGCGTGGATCTGGTCAAGCCCTACGCCGAGTACCATTCCGCTTACTCCTTCAAAGACGGCGTGGTCCGTGCCGAGCGCCATAGCGTGGTGAAAGAGAGCCAGGTCCCCGCCGCCCAGCGCGACGACTATCTCGCCTTCCAAAAGGCCGTCAGCGACGACGCAAACCAGTACATCGTCTTCAACACCGGCACGGAAAAGGCCGGCGGGAATCTGGGCAGCCCGGAATTCCAGAAAGCGATCGAAGAGGGGCGGGAAGCATGGGCGCGGCAGGACTACCGTGGGGCGCTGGCTTCCGCCCAGCACGCGGTGGAGCTCGACCCGAGCTCGGTCCCCGCCTTTCGCCCTGCTGCCCAGCTACACATGCTGCTGGGCGAGGATGATGAGGCAATCAAGACCATGCGCAAGGCCGTCAGCGTGAATCCGGCGGACGCAAGCAATTACATGATTCTGAGTGGAATGCTGGTGGCCGCCCATCGGCGCGAAGAAGGCGAACAGGTCATGCGCGATTATCTGAAGCGGGACCCACAAAATGAGACAACTCGGATGGAGTTGGCCCAAGCGCTGATGACCGACAAGAAATACCTCGATGCTGCCGCCGTGTACGAGGACGGCATCAAGCTTGAACCGGACAACACCGATTACGTCACAGACCTGGGATGGGCTTACGCGAAGGCTGGAGATCGCGACAAGGCCTTGGCGGCGCTCGAAAAGGCCATGGAGATCGACTCGTCGCCGGTGATCTTGAACAATGTCGCTTCTGCCCTGGCGGAAAACAATCTTGACCTGCCTAAAGCCGAGCATTTCGCCAGGATGGCCGTGCAGATGGGAGAGAGCAACGCTTCCCGAACCAAGCTTGACCATCTGCGGGACGAGGACCTGACAGCAACCCTCTCTCTTTTTCACTATTGGGACACGCTCGGCTGGGTTTATTTTCGGGAAGGGAAACTCGCCGAGGCGCGCAAATACCTCGAGGCGAGTTGGGCGCTCAGCCAAAATGCCGTTAATGCTGACCAACTGGGTCAGGTGGAAGAAAAGCTGGGCAATAAGCAGGCTGCGATCCGGTATTTCGCCCTCTCCTTGGCCGCTAACACCGTCACCACGTATAAGGTCGGTGTGCACACCCTGGAAGCGCACAGCAGCCCTTATCGTAAGGAGACGCAGGAGCGTTTGGCCCGGTTGGTTGGCGCCAGCAGGGTGGATTCGCTCGTAGCCCATTGGCGAAACGAGCTTTCAACTCAGCGCACTTACTGGTTTGACCGAGGCAGCCTGAAGCCTGGTCTGGGCGAGTTTTTTGTATTGATCGTTCCGGGAGGCCGTGCGCAGGGCGCCAAGTTCGTGACCGGTTCGGAAGGGTTGCTTCCGGCCGTCAGATCACTCGAAACCATCCGGTACAACCAACCGTTTCCCGATGACGGTCCTACCCTCACTCTGCGTCGCGGCGTGCTCTATTGCGGCAAGGAGACCCCGAAGTGCAATTTCGTTCTTCTCACGCCTGATACCGTTAGCTCTGTCAAGTAGTGTTTAATCTCCTCGCCTGGAACTATCTTCCGAAGCGGACCACCAGGCCGGTGGCAAGGCGCATTTGCGTGTGATGGTCGGGGCTCAGGTGGGCGTGCAGCCAGTCGGCCTGCACGGCGCGAAACCAGAGCGGCCCCGTCAGCTTGATATCCACTCCGCCCCCCACCGCCGTGGCAAAGGCGTTGCCCGTAGAGAGGCGAGGAGGCGGACAGGTCACGCCCACCACCTGAACGCACGCGACAAGCTCTATGTTGTTAGTACCGTGGATGACACCCGCCATCGCGTGAATGTAGGGAATGACGCGCTTGAAGCCGGGAACCGAAACTTGCGGGCCGACCAAGAAACTGGTCTGGTTCTCTCGGAAGCCGCCCGGCGAGGCGTATTGTCGACTGACATCGGCGACAAGCCCAACGAGCGGAAGAGGCTTAACCTCAAGCGAGCCGTCCCAGCCATTGAGGCTCAAGCCGGTTTTTTGATAGGGGCCGTTGATGTTGTTGTCGAATCTCGCATGGACATACGTGTACCCGCCAAAAACAGCCACGTGAGGGATGATCTGCGCGGAGGAATCGAGCGGGAGACCCAACATCAGCAAAGCCAGCAGCAGCCATCGGCGCATCGCGCACCTCCTTTTCACGGCATGATGCACTGCGTCGCGATTTGGTTATCTATTGACAAATCATCAGCAGGGACAGTGCGACTTCGCTTCGACGGCTGGTCTATCAGATGCCGCGAAGGCTGCTGCAACAAGCCCAGCCGAAGCCGGCGCTTTGTGATTCTTTGAAGCGGGGTCACTCCGCCGCCCGGCAGGCTGTCCTTTGAGGTTAGGGCCTGGCTTCAAAGACCAGATTGAAAGGAGTCTCGGCAGAGCGGCGGAAGCGTGTGAAGCCTCCGTCCGTCACCACCTTGCGGATGCGCTGTTCCCCGGCCTGCGCGCCCAGGCCCGCGCCAACCTCCTGCGCCAGCGAAGCGGGCGTGCAGATCATGGTCGAAGCCGAGTACATCAGGCGGCCGATAGGATTGTGGTTTTGCTGCGGAAGATCGTGCGCGAAGGGTTCGACAATCATCCAGGTCCCATCCGGCTTCAGCGAGCTGCGCACGTGTTTCGCCGCCCCGACCGGGTCGCCCATATCGTGAAGGCAATCGAAAAAGGTGACCAGGTCGTAGGCGCCGTTGGTGGGATAACTTTTGGAGCTGGCCACCTCGAAGGTGATCTGGTCGAGCAAGCCGTCGCGCCCGGCCACGTGGCGCGCGTACTCGATCGAGCCGCTGTGGTAATCGAAGCCGTAAAACTTCGACTTCGGAAACGCCCTGGCCATCAGCATGGTGGAGGCGCCGTGCCCGCAACCGACGTCCGCCACCGCGGCGCCGCCTTTCAGCTTGGCTTCCACGCCTTCCAGCGCCGGGATCCAGGCGCTCATCAGATTCGCCGCGTAGTTGGGCCGGAAGAACCGCTCGGTGCCGAAAAAAAGGTTGGCGTCGTGCTCGTGCCATCCCACGCCTTCGCCGGTGCGAAAGGCCTGCGTAATCTTGGGTTCGTCCTTGAAACAGGCAGAGATAATGTGAAACGCGCCGGGAAGGTCCATCATTGTGACTGCGTAAGCCTGTTCTGCGGGAAGCTCGTAATTTCCGGTCGCCGCGTCGTAGGTCACGTAACCGCTGGCGGCGTTGGCGTTCAGCCACTCGCGCACGTAGCGCTCGGCCGTTCCGGTTTTCTCAGCCAAATCGGCGGACGTCATGGGTCCGGCATCGGCCATGGCCCGGTAGAGTCCGAGTTTGTCGCCGATGACAATCAGGGCCGCGTGCATCGCCGCGCCCATGTCTCCTACGGCGCGCTCCATGAACGCGTGCAGTTTCTTTTCATCAAAGTCCATCCTGGCGGCTTGAGTTGCCATGTGTCACCTCCGGGTCCGCGGCCTGCCGGTTCCTGCAGGCCGCATTCCTCAAGTATTGAATTCCGATTAGGGTGCCCAGAAGATTAAGATAAACCCAGTCCGGCTTGAATGCAATTGCCAATCACGTTTGGGTGTTAAGATATCCGAATCGGAAAGGAGGACAGCGATGCGCATCGTGCTGGGCGCAGACCACGCCGGTTTTGAGATGAAGCAGGATCTGGTTTCTTACGTTCGCGGCCTCGCCCACGAGGTCGAGGACGTGGGGACCACCCGTTCGACCGAGCCCGATGATTATCCCGATTTCGCCGAGGCCGTGGGCAAGGCCGTCGCCGAGGGCAAGGTGGAGCGCGGCGTGCTGATCTGTGGCAGCGGCGTGGGCGCTTCGGTGTCCGTCACACAGGTTCCCGGCATACGCGCGCCCGTTTGCCCACGCACCTCTTCCTCACCCCCACGGTTGGAGCACGACGACATGAATGTGCTTGTTCTCGGCTCGCGCATCATCGGGCGGGAACTGGCACGCGAACTGGTGCGGCATTTCCTCGCCGCGAAATTTAGCGGGGAAGAGCGCCATGTCCGCCGCCTGGGCAAGGTCAAGGCGATTGAGGCCAAATTCCTGGCGAAGCAATAAGGCCGCGGCTCCTCCTCGTTCGCAAGGCAGCGCTTGATGCATTCTCCAGTTGGCCGTAGACTGTTCATTGGGGCAATTCCAAGAGACTTCTTATTGCGGTTCGCGATGGGCGAACAAGGAGGGATTCTGTGGCGGAAAAGAAAATCATCGCGGTAGTGGGAGCAACCGGAGCGCAGGGCGGGGGATTGGCGCGCGCCATTCTCGCCGATCCCAAAGGCGGCTATGCAGTGCGCGCGCTGACGCGCAAGCCCGAATCCGACAAAGCCAAGGCTCTGGCCCAGCAAGGGGCCGAAGTCGCCGGCGCCGATCTCGACGATGCTGAAAGCCTGAAGCGCGCCTTTGCCGGTGCCTACGGCGCGTTCTGCGTGACCAACTACTGGGAACTTTTTTCGCCCGAGAAGGAACTCGTCCAGGCCGCCAACATGGCGCAAGCCGCCCAGGCCGCGGGCCTGAAGCACGTCATCTGGTCCACGCTCGAGGACACGCGCCAATGGGTGCCGCTCAGCGACAATCGCATGCCCACGCTGATGGGCAAATACAAAGTCCCGCACTTCGACGCCAAGGGTGAGGCCGATGATCTTTTCGTGAAAGCAGGCCTGCCCGTGACGCTTCTTATCACCTCGTTTTATTGGGACAACCTCATTTACTTCGGCTCCGGCCCCAAGAAAGGCCCCGACGGCAAGCTGGCCTTGGTTTTCCCAATGGGCGACAAGAAACTACCGGCCATCGCTGTCGAAGATATCGGCAAGTGCGCCTACGGCATCTTCAAACGCGGCACGGAATTTATCGGGAAGAAGGTGGGCATCGCCGGCGAACATTTGACGGGCGCGCAGATGGCGGCCGCAATGAGCAAGGCGCTGGGGAAGAAAATTGGTTACAACGCCGTCCCGCCCGATGTTTACCGCACCTTTGGTTTTCCCGGCGCCGACGATCTTGGCAACATGTTTCAGTTCAAGCGCGACTTCAACGAATATTACTGCGGCGCGCGGAGCCCGGAGTTCGCGAGGTCGTTGAATCCCGATTTGCTGACCTTTGAAGCCTGGCTGGCGCGCAACAAGGACCGCATTCCGCTCGAGTAGACGGCAAGGGCGGGTGTCAAACCCGCCTTCCCCTTCACCTTTCCTGCCGTGGACCGGCACGACAGAATTAAAACAACATCGCCCCAGGGCGGTCCAGTCGGCGGGCCAACTTGCATGCCGCTGGGACCGCCTAGCCCGCCGCTACGCGTAGATTCCGCGCAGCTTGAGCGTGAACGCCACGCGATCAATGGCCAGCATATAGGCGGCGATGCGGTTATTGACGTTGTGTTTTTCGCCGTAGGCGACCACGTCATTGAAGGCCGAGACCTGGATATGCTTGAGCCGCTCGTTGACCATGCCTTCCGGCCAGAAGTAGCCCTGGCGGTCCTGCACCCATTCGAAATAGGAGACGGTCACTCCGCCGGCGTTGGCCAGGATATCGGGCACGACGAAGACGCCGCGGTCGAACAGAATCGCGTCCGCAGGAGGCGTGGTGGGGCTGTTGGCGCCTTCGACGAGGATGCGAGCCTTGATGCGGTCGGCGTTTTTGGAATTGATGACGGACTCGGTTGCGGCCGGCAGCAGCACGTCGCAGTCCTGCTCCAGGATTTCCATCTTGTCGATGCGCTCGCCACCCGGGAAGCCTTCCACGAACTTGTGCTCTCGGACGTATTCGAGCAGTTTCGGAATATTGAGCCCCTTGGCGTTGAACACGCCGCTCTTAATGTCGGCGACGCCGATGATTTTGTAGCCGGCCTCGTGCATCAGCCGCGAGGCCTGTGAGCCGACGTTGCCGAATCCCTGCACGATGACGCGCGTCGCGGAGCGCTCGCGCCCGAAGCGCTTGAGCGCCTGGTCGCAGACGATCATGCAGCCGCGGCCGGTGGCTTCGGGCCGCCCGCGCGAGCCGCCCAGGTCGTAGGGCTTACCGGTGACGATGGCGGTCACAGTGTGGCGCATGTGCATCGAATAGGTGTCCATGATCCACGCCATGGTCTGCTCGTTGGTGTTCATGTCGGGCGCGGGGACGTCGCGCTCCGGGCCAATGTAATCGAGGATTTCCGCCGTGTAGCGCCGCGTGATACGCTCCAGCTCGCCCTTGGAGAGAGTTTGCGGATCGCAAACCACGCCGCCCTTGGCGCCGCCGAAGGGAATATTGACCACGGCGCACTTCCAGGTCATCTCGGCGGCGAGGCCGCGGATTTCATCCAACGTCACGCTGGGGCTGAAGCGCACGCCGCCCTTGCAGGGTCCGCGCGCGATCGAGTGCTGCACGCGGAAGCCGTCGAAGACTTCCAGCTTGCCGCTGTCCATGTGCACGGGGATGTGGACGATGATCTCGCGGTTGGGCGTGCGCATGTACTTCACCAGGCCCTCGTCCAGGCCCAGTTTCTCGGCGGCCACGTCAAAGCGTGCCGCCATGGATTCATAAACGCTTAGTTCTCTTTCCGTTTCGACTATGCTCATGGATTCTCCATTGACAGCGGGAGGCTGTCCCGCAGGCCAGTAATTATAACAAAAGGTAGGGATGATTCTTCGCGCCCGGCCGGGCACGAGATCCGGGCCCGTTCACGGACGAAGGAAATGGCAATTCTGTCCGGGATTGGGGATAGGAAAGAGCACTGGGGTGGCGCAGGCCACCGTCCCATGCGATAAGCTGTTCGCCCCCAAACAGCCACGTGTTCGTCCGTTCAGGCTGAAAGGCTATTTCCCGCTGCGAATGCCCAAGCCTGCCCGCCTCCAATTTAGAGTCCGGCGCGGGCAAAGTCAATCTGAATTGAGACCCCCTTCCTGCACGTCGCACTATTAAAGGCGGCGGCTGCCGCAAGATTCACCTGGTCCATTGACGACGCCGCGCAGCCCGGTATATCTTCTGGATGGGCCAGGGCTCATCGTGAGAGTTCCAACTGACCTAGGCTGAGTCCGGAGGGTTGTAGTGTGGTTCCACGCCGCCCGACCCAATAGCAAACCTAAATCAGCGCGGAGGACGATGTTTCGAAATCGGTGCGTTGTCTTTATAGTTCTTTTTCTGGCTGCCGGACTGCTGCGCGGCCAAACGCCGGACACAGCCGCCATTAATGGGCATATCACGGATCGAAGCGACGCCGCGATTGCGGGGGCACGCGTGGCCGTGAGGAATTCGATCACCGGGTTCGAGCGGACCACGCAGACCGGCACGACCGGTGCATTCTCTCTCGCCGGTCTCCCCATCGCCGGGCCGTATTGCCTGACGGTGCAAAAGGAAGGTTTTGCGGAGCGTACCCTTAATGATATTACCCTGGCCGCGGGAACCACGGCCGAAGTGAACGTGGAACTTGCCGTCTCGGGAGGCGTGACCCAGGTGACCGTGGTGGGGGAGGCCGGTGGGGTGCGCACCGACGAGCCTCAGCTCGGTGTCACGCTGAGCGCAGGGCAGATCGAAGCGACGCCCCTGATCAACCGGCGGATTACTTATCTTCCGTTGCTGAGTTCGGCCAACCGCCCAGCCGTTAATCAGGGCGACGTGTTCATGAACCAGAACCTGTTCACCACGAACGGCACCGGACGGCGCCAAGCCTGGTTTGAGGTGGACGGCGTAAATGCGGTGGATGCCTGGGGACGGCAAACGATTTTCGCCAATCTTGGTGTCGATACCGTGCAGGAAATGGATGTGCTCACCAACGCTTTTTCCGCTCAATACGGCTTTACCGCGGGAAGCGTGATCAACATCGTGACGCAAAGCGGGGGAAAGCAATTCCACGGCAGCTTCCTGGCCTTGGGAAGGCCTTCGGGCATAGAGGCAAGTCTGGCGGGATTCACCTCCGCTACGGCGACCAGCGGCAATCAACTCACAAACGACACACTGGCCCAGGTCGCGGCGAACTTCTCCGGACCCCTCGGCGGCAACGGCCACACTCAATTCTTTGCGGAGAACGAATACAGCTGGCAGAACCGGACCTCGCCCATCACCTCACCCCTCGCGCCGGGGAATTTCCTGGGCCGCTATCGAGACTTGCTTACCCTGGTTCGGGTGGACCACCAACTCAGTGAACGCAACAGCCTGTTTTTCCGCGCCAATCTCAACAGGTTTTATGACACCAACCCCAACGGTACGGTCGGCGGCAACAACTTGCCCAGCCTGGACCGCATTTTCCGCAAGCGCACTTACCAGTTCGAATTGGGCGAAACCGCCGTCTTAACTCCTGCGGTGCTCAACAACGTTCGCCTGCAATTCCAGCTCGCTTCCCCCATTACGCAGTTTGATCCCGTGATTTACAGCACGCAATTCGTGGTGCCGATTTCCACTGGCGGCACCTTTACCTCCGGCACTTCTCAGTCGGCACTTCTGCTGAACCGTCAGTACGAGGCAAACGACGTGGTTTCCGTGGCGCGCTCGCGCAGCACGATTACTTTCGGCGCCGACGTGATCCGGGCGCATAACGGGGGAAACAGCAAGGAGTACGGCGGTCCGATCTTCCTGGGCCAGTTCACTTACAACACCTGTACCCAGCCCCTGACCGTGTGCGAGAGTGCGTCCTACCTGAACGACATCAATAACGTTAAAACCTACACTCAGAGCTACGGCAACGCGCGATACACGGTGGACGACACACTCTGGGCGCTCTTTGTACAGGATGATTACAAACTCCTGCGCGACCTGACCGTGAATTTCGGCCTGCGCTATGAGCGACAGACCTTTACAGATTTCGAGAAAGGTTTCGCGCCCCGCTTCGGCTTTGCCTACAACGTGAGAGGTGATGGCAAGACCGTGATTCGTGGCGGCTTCGGCATCTACTACTCCCAAGTTGTGGACAACAACGCCGCGAATTACGCCCTCTCGGGTCCCACGGGCGTTTTCAACTACACAGCGGCGCCGGGTCAGGTCGGATTCCCCTCTAGCATTTCGGCGGCGCCCCTGCCGGCGTTCCCGCTCGGAGCGGAAGCTCCGGTGCGCAGTCTTTATGTGCGGCCCGGCGAGAGCAGCTACCTCAGCCAATTCTTCCCCACCTCGGTGCTGGTTGGATACCAGAACGCGCTCTTGAGCCCTTACACGGAGCAATGGACGATCGGCATCGAGCGCCAGTTAAAAGCGGAGTGGGTGTTGGCCGTGGATTACGTTGGATCGCACACGCTCAGGATCAACCGGCCGTTGGACGTCAATCCGCCAGCCTCGTTTGTCCGCACGGCGCAAGGCCAGTTCCGGAGCGCGCAAGCCGCCAACTGCACGCGGCCGTACTGGATCTACTGGTACAATCAGGACGGAATCGCCTGCGATCCGGCCCACGCAACGAACCCCCAGCCTCCTTATGGTGTGATCCAGAGCGATGTCAACGATGGTTTTGCGCATTACAATGCCCTGGACGTAAGCCTCAGCCGGCATTTCAGCCACGGCATCGCCATGCTGGCCAGCTATACTTTGTCGCACGCCACCGACAATGTGGATCCGGATATTCCCGGCCAGAATCCGAATGATCCGAGATTGACGGGTGCGGCCGAGGTGGGCAACGCCATTTTCGACCAAAGGCATCGCTTCGTGTTGAGCGGTGTTTACACCGCGCCTTTTTCAGTCAGGCTGGGCGGTGTGGGCACCCTTGCGTCGGGATTACCGTACAACATCGTCACCGGCACAACCAACGGCGGCGACAACGGAGCTGAGACGGCCCGACCCGTCGTCAACGGCGCGGTCATCGCCCGCAACGCCGGGCGCGGCCGGCCAATTTACGACATTTCTCCTTTCGTGGAGCGGGCGTTCGGTTTGGGCAAGGAGAATCTGAAGCTGAACTTGCGGGCGGAAGCCTTCAACTTTTTCAACCATCCGAATTTCGTCGGCTATAGCGGCACGTATGGCAACGGGACCAGCCCCGGCGTGGGATTCGCCAAGCCCCTCTCCGGCGTCACGAATCAACTTCCTGCTCGCGAGTTCCAGTTCTCGGTCGAGCTATTCTTCTAACCACCGGCCTCCGAGCCTGACCGGTTGCTGAATCGCGACGCCGAGCAGCGGACCTCGCGGCGGGATCTCCAATCCCCGCCTTCATGCGAACTCCAATTCCTGCTGCACTTCAGTCTCTAGTTTGCTTTTCCCCGCTGTTTTGGAGAGAAGGAGGGGTATTTTTCAGGCGGGCTGCTGGGTGGCGAGGGCAGGGACTTCGGGGCGCGGATTCTTGGGCTCAAGCTCCGCGGAGTTGACCCGTTCCCACGCGTCTTTGCTTCGCAGGAGGGTATCCACCAGCGCCGCGTGCATGGCGTGACCGGCGCGCTCGGCAACGACGTGGCCGATCAGGGGATGGCCCAGCAGCGCCAGGTCGCCGATGAGGTCGAGGATTTTGTGCCGGCAGAATTCGTCGCGGAAGCGCACGCCTTCCGGATTCAAGATGCCGTCGCACGTCAGCACCACGGCATTTTCAAGCGAGCCGCCCTGGATGAGCCCGCTCTTGCGAAGCTTCTCCACCTCATCGTAAAAGCCGAAGGTGCGCGCCGGGGCGACTTCCGTCTCGTAATTGCCGCAGCTGGGCGTGAAGTCGAGTGCTTGCTCTCCGATCAGCGGGTGCGGAAACGCGATGCGATAGGTGACGCGGAAAGTCTGGGCCGGGTACACGGCGATGCGCTTCGCTCCCTCCACCACTTCCACTGGCTTCAGGATGCGCGCGAAGGTGCGCCGAGCGCGCTGCCGCTTCAACCCCGCCTTGGCAATCATCTTGACGAAGGGCAGGGCGCTGCCGTCGGCGATGGGCAATTCCAGGTTGTCGAGTTCGGCGAAGACATTGTCCACCCGGGCGCCGGCCAACGCGGAAAGCAGGTGCTCGGTGGTGGAAATCAGCACGCCCTTCTTCATCAGGCTGGTGGCATAGGCCACACGCGCCACATTGCGCTCCAGCGCTTCGATTGGGAAGTCATCCAGGTCGGTACGCTTGAAGACGATGCCGGCTCGTGCGGGGGCCGGCGTCAGGCGCAAAGTGACCGGCACTCCGGTGTGCAATCCAATGCCTGAGAGGCTGACCGCGGAGGCTATCGTGTGCTGATATTCCAAACCCAGCTCCCTGACCAAATCGTTGTTCAGCATGATCCTTGCCAAGCCGGGCAAGAAAGCTAACATATTATATTTTAAATACTTAGAACAAGTTGTTTTTATGAGTTCGATCCAGCCTGTGGTAAAAACGCAACACTTCTCAGCTCAAATGCGCTCTTCCGGCATCAGCTTTTGCCTTGATGCATTTTCGACCCCCGCGCCGTGCCTTGGTTCATGTAGAATGACCAGGCAGCAACCAACTGTCGGAGATGAAGCTTGGCCAAAGCACCCGCAGGCGAAAGACTGTTCCTGATTGATGCCATGTCACTGGTGTTCCGCGCCTTCTACGCCCCCATGCAGATGACGCTGGTTTCACCCTCCGGGTTACCCACCAAAGCGATATACATCTTCGTGCGCACGCTGCGGAAGCTGCTCAAGGACCATGCCCCTGACCGCGTTGCCGTGGCCTTCGACCTGGCTGCGCCAACATTCCGCGACAAGCTGTTCGAAGAATACAAGGCGAACCGCCCCGCGTTCCCTGAAGACCTGGCGGTGCAACTTCCATACGTGCGCAGGTTTTGCCGCGCGCTGGGAATTCCACTGGCCGAGAAAGAAGGTTTCGAGGCGGACGACATTATCGGCACGCTGGCACGCCAGGGGTCGGAGCAGGGGATGGAAGTGCTGATCGTCACGGGCGACGAAGACCTGTTCCAACTGGTTAATGAAAAGGTCTTCGTGCTCAAACCCTCACGCGGCGCGAGCGACGGCGAAACTCTCTGTGATGCGGCAAAGGTGCAGGAAATCATAGGGGCCAAACCCGCGCAAGTGGTGGACTGGCTGGCCCTCACCGGCGACCCGAGCGACAACATCCCCGGCGCGCGTCCGCTGCCCGGACAGGAACCTCCGCTCGCCGTGGGGCAGAAGAAGCGAAGCTACATCGGACCGAAGGGCGCGACGGAATTGATTCGCCGCTTCGGCACGCTCGAGAAAGTTCTGGAAAACTACGACCAGGTGGAGCGGCAGAGCTACCGCGAGGCGTTGCGCGACTTCAAGAACGAAGCGCTGCTCAGCCGGGAACTGGCGACCATTCGGAAAGATGTTCCGCTCGAATCCGGGATTGAGGATTTGAAGCCTGCCTCTCCCGACCTGAACGAAATCCGCGCGCTCTGCCAGGAATTGGGATTCTCCTCGCTGCTGGCCGAATTGTTGGATGCTTCGGGCAAGGCCGAGGCGGCGGTTGAATCGCAGGAATTGAGTACGGCGAAAGATGTGGAGAAATGGCTCAAGGGTTTGAGCGAGGGCGCGCCGCTGGCGCTTGCATTTGCGGCGGAGGGCGAGGAAGGCTTTGGCGGCAAGCTCGCGGCTCTGGGACTGGCGGACGGCCGGCGCGTGGCGCAACTTTCGGCTTCCAAAGAGATGCTCGGCGCGGCCAAGACAATCCTTGCGGACTCCGAGCGAACCAAGGCGGTTCACAATTCCAAGCTGCTGCGGCTGCTTCTCGAAAAAGAGGGAATCGCGCTGGGCGGCGTGCGGGACGACACGATGCTCTATTCGTATTTGCTTGAGCCGCTGGCGAGCGGTCACGAGCTGGGCGACGTGGTCCTGCGCCGCCTCGCCAGCCGCATGTCCAGTTCCGTGGGCGAAGCCGCCGACCGCACGCGGGAGCTGGCCGCGCTTTTCGTTCCTGAAATCGCGCGCGAGGAGTTGAAAAAGCTCTACGACGAGATCGAGTTGCCGCTGGCAGCGGTGCTGGCGGACGTGGAGGCGGCGGGCATCCGGCTTGACCCGAAAATCCTCTCGCAGATGTCGGGCGAATTCGAAAAAGAGCTGACCGCGCTCACCCGCCAGATTTACGACCTGGCCGGCGAGTCATTCGACATTGATTCGCCCAAGCAACTGGGCGAAATCCTTTTTGAAAAGCTCAAACTTCCCGGCGGCAAGCGGCTGAAGAAAAGCGGCCAGTATTCCACCACCGCGGCGGTGCTGGAGTCGCTGGCGGAAGCGCACGAGCTGCCGCGCAAGATAATCGAGTACCGCACGCGCGCCAAGCTGATGTCCACCTACCTCGAGGCGCTGCCGCAATACATCAATCCCGCCACAGGCCGCGTCCACACCAGCTTCAATCAGACGGTGGCGCGCACCGGCAGGCTTTCCTCTTCCAATCCGAATTTGCAGAATATTCCCATCGGCGACGAGTTCGGGCTGCGCATCCGCTCGGCGTTTGTGGCGGAACAAGGCTGGAAGCTGATTTCCGCCGACTACTCGCAGATCGAGCTGCGCGTTCTGGCGCACATGTCAGGCGACCCGCGGCTGATCGAAGCCTTCTCGCTCGACGAGGACATTCACGCCCGCACCGCTCAGGAAATTTTCGGCGTGCTGCCCGGGCTGCAAACGCACGAGCATCGCCGCATGGCCAAGGCGGTCAATTACGGCGTGATTTACGGCCTCAGCTCGTTTGGCCTTGCGGGCCGCACCGGCACCAGCAAGACCGAGGCGCAGCAATACATTGACGCCTACTTCGAGCGCTATCGGAAGGTGAAGGAGTTTCTGGATGCGACAGTCGAGGAAGCGCGGCGGACGGGGCGGGTGCGGACGCTGTTCGGGAGGCTGCGGCCGATTCCGGAAATCAATTCCAACGACGTTCCGGCACGCAACCGGGCCGAGCGCGAAGCCATGAACACGCCGCTGCAGGGCACCGCCGCCGACCTGATGAAGCTGGCGATGGTCAAAGCTCATGCCCGGCTCGCTCGCGAGAAGATGCGCACTCGCATGATTCTGACCGTGCACGAC
>OFHG01000069.1_pt1 | contig 47450 bp, 48 predicted proteins | sample 1521931 | NCBI WGS metagenome assembly OFHG01 (sample SAMEA2468438, study PRJEB22500) | soil metagenome | biome: Glassland; feature: Farmland; material: Clay | place: Australia | collected 2013-01-31 | depth 0.55 m
TCGAGGTAGGGCAGCCCGGCCATGGTGCCGGCAATACCCACGATGACGACGATGGAGGAGATGGCGTCTGAGCGGTGGTGCCAGGCGTTGGCCTTCAGCAAATTGGAGCGGATACGCTTGGCCACACGCAGGGTGTATTGATAGAGGAGCTCCTTGGCCGCAACGGAAATCGCCGCCATGACCAGGGTGGCGACGTCCGGATGGGTGAGTCGCTCCGGATGAAACAGGCGCCGAGCCGCCTCGAACACGATGCCGGCCGCGACCAGCAGCAGCACGATGCCGAGTGCCACGGTGATGGCGGTTTCGATGCGTCCGTGGCCGTAGGGGTGGTCTTCGTCGGCATCGCGGCTGGCATGCTTGGCGGCGAAGATCACCATCACGTCGGTGAGCAGATCGGAAAGGGAGTGAAAACCATCGGCCACAAGAGACTGGGAGCCGCCAACCACGCCGATCACGATCTTGCCCGCCGCCAGGATGACATTGACCACAGCACCGATGACCGTCACATTGCGGGCAGCGAGATAACGTTGATCGTTGCTGTCGGTCGCTGCCGCCGGCAGCGGTTGATGGTTATGCGTCATGACCCACCTCGACCTCCACCACCACCTCGCCATCGTTGCGCCGCGTAGCCAGTACTTTGTGGCCGTTGATACGGCACCAGGCCGGGATGTCGTTGAGCGCTCCGGGATCGGTGCACACCACTTCGAGCACGTCGCCGGGACGCAGCTGGGCCACTTTGTCCTGGGTACGGATCACCGGGAGCGGACAGAGCAGGCGACGCGCATCGAGTTGGTGACGACTCATAGATACCACGCCTCCGGGATCTCGCCGGGAGGCAGCGGCGGCACCTCCAGCATCCGGCTGTCGCCCGACATATCCGTCACCTGCACCGTGACGGCCGGCGCGCCGTGACCCTGGGAGTAGCGGGCGGTGATACGGGCCGCCAGCCGGATGTCGTCGTCGCTCACCTCACCATCGATCAGCGCCAGCGGACCCGGATGGCTGATGGGACGCAGATGGACAAACTGTTTGCGGTAGCCCTCGAGGAAATTGTTCTCGCCCTCTTCGCGACCGACGATTAGCTTGAAGTGCGGGTACGGCCGCAGATGCCGCCCGACCTTCAGCAGCATGATATCGTCCAACTCGTAGGCGCGCTTGCCGCGGGCCTGCCACAGGTCCACCAATTTGCGGGAGTAGGCCTCGTCGGTGAGAAAACAGCAGCCGCCGGCAGGTGTCGCGTAATCGGTGAAACCGAAGCGGGCCGCCAACGCCATTTGCGGTTTTCGGCTGCGACCCGAAAAATCGAACAGCTCATCCCGCTTTACCCACCCTTCGCGCTCGGGCAGGGTGGCCGGCAGATTCTTCGCGCACAGCGGCCGCAACAGACGATCCATGGCGCCGGACTCGCGCGCCACAACCGGCATCGTGTCCTTGCGCTGCGACATCGGCCGCTGGCCTACCACCTCGCCGGTAATGATGAAGTCGAAGCCATGGCCGTCGGCCCATTCCAGCGCCTTATGCACCATGAAGATCTTGCAGTCGAGGCAGGGATTCATGTTGGCGCCGTAGCCGTGCTTCGGATTGAGCAGGACGTCCTTGTATTCGTCGACGATATCGACGATGTGCAGCTTCATGCCCAGCTGCTCGGCCACCCACAGGGCATTGTTGCGTTTCTCTTTACCCTGGTCCTTGCGACGAATGGCGTGCGTGTGCCCCTCGACACAGAAGCCGGTATAGAAATTGATCCCCTCGACGTGTACGCCCTGTTCCTGAATCACCTTGGCGGCAAGCATGGAATCGAGCCCGCCCGATACCAGGGCGACCGCCTTGCGCTGTGGATGTGACATGGGGATCCTGGAGAGTTCGGAATAAATGTGGCTGCTATTTTAACTGATCCGAGTATGGCCGGCACGGGATCGGCTACTCTGTGGAGACATAATAATAAGAGGAGGAGGGTTCTATGAACAAGGTGCCGGAACTCCGGTTGACGCCCGCGGCACGACGGGCGCTGGAACAGCGGGAACAGAACCTGGTGGTCGAGCTGGAACTACTGTTCAGTTGCTTGGTGCGCAAGCGGGTCAAATTTCCCGCCACGGAGGCAAAGGGCTACGCGCTTGGCTCCAGCCATCCGAAACTCGCATTGCAATTCCACCCCATCGTCAGTCACCACTGCACATTGGACGAGATGGGACCTGAACAGGCCAGTGACGATCTGCCGTTGGCCAAGCCGGAGGCCTTTGCACCGCGTTGGGTCAGCCTCGACTTTCGCAACGGCCGGTGGAGCGGTGATTTCGGTTACGCCGGAGAGTAAAAGGCGCTCGTCGGGCCGATTCCGCTGCAGCGGCCCGACGATTCCACCGGTCTATCGCTGCGCGGGCTTCAATTCATTTTCTGGACAAGCACTTAACCGACCCCGTGCCCACGCGTTATAATCCGCCCCTTTGATCGGCCTTCGGCCCTTCGCGGCATACGGATTTGTGGGGATCACATGAAAAAAACAGCGCGGGACGTATCAACCTTCCAGGGGTTGATCCTGGCTCTGCAGGAGTATTGGGCGGAACAGGGCTGCGTGATATTGCAGCCATACGACATGGAGATGGGCGCGGGAACGTTCCACCCGGCAACTTTCCTGCGCGCCATCGGTCCCGAACCATGGAGCGCCGCCTACGTACAACCCTCGCGCCGCCCGGCCGACGGTCGCTACGGCGAAAATCCCAACCGCCTGCAGCACTACTATCAGTTCCAGGTGGTGATCAAACCTTCCCCGCTCGATATCCAGGAACTCTATCTGGGGTCGTTGCGGATGCTGGGCCTGGACCCGCGGGTACACGACATCCGCTTCGTCGAAGACAACTGGGAGTCGCCGACTCTGGGCGCATGGGGCCTGGGTTGGGAGATTTGGCTCAATGGCATGGAGGTAACCCAATTCACCTATTTCCAGCAGGTGGGCGGCCTGGAGTGCCGGCCGGTCACCGGCGAGATCACTTACGGCCTGGAACGCATCGCCATGTACTTGCAGGGCGTCGAGAGCGTGTTCGACCTGGTGTGGACCGACGGCCCGCTGGGCAAGGTGACCTACGGCGATGTATTCCATCAAAACGAGGTGGAAATGTCGGCCTTCAACTTCGAGCACGCGGATGTGGATACCCTGTTCGGGCACTTTGATTTCTACGAAAAGGAAAGCCAGCGGCTAATCGGGCTCGGACTGCCGCTGCCCGCCTACGAGATGGTCCTCAAGACCTCCCACACGTTCAATCTGTTGGATGCGCGCAAGGCGATCTCCGTCACCGAGCGGCAGCGCTACATCCTGCGCGTGCGCCAGTTGGCGCGCGCCGTGGCCCAAGCCTATTACGAACGCCGCGAGTCGCTGGGGTTCCCGCTGCTAGGCAACAAAGGGGAGGCCGCATAATGAGCAAATTCCGCGACTTTCTCGTCGAAATCGGCACCGAAGAGCTACCGCCAAAGGCGCTCAAGCGACTGATGGAGGCGTTCGGCGAGGGCATCAAGGAGGGCCTTGCCAAGGCAGACCTGACCCGCGGCGAGGTGCGGCTGTTTGCCACACCGCGGCGGCTGGCCGTTCTGGTGCGCGACCTGGTGGTAGCCCAACCCGACAAGGAACTCGAACGACGGGGGCCGGCACTCACCGCGGCCTTTGATGGCGAAGGCAACCCAACCCAGGCGGCAAAGGGTTTCGCCGCCTCGTGCGGCGTGGAGGTCGATCAGCTCGATTCTGTGAAGACCGGCAAGGGGGCGTGGTTGGCCTACCGGCACGAACAGCAAGGCCAACCGACGGCCGAGCTACTGCCGGATATCGTCAGGACATCGCTGGACAAATTGCCCATTCCCAAACGCATGCGCTGGGGCAGCCTGGACGCCGAATTCGTTCGTCCGGTGCATTGGGTGGTGATGCTGTACGGCGATTCGGTCATCGACTGCGAGATCCTCGCTACCGTAAGCGGCCGCGAGACGCGCGGCCATCGCTTCATGCGCCCCGCGGCCATCTACCTGGGTGAGCCGGCCGCCTACGCGCCGATCCTGGAGACGGAAGGAAAGGTGATCGCCGACTTTGCGCTGAGGCGCGAAGCGATTCGGGCGCAGGTGCTGGAGGCCGCGGCGAAGGTCGGTGGCGAGGCGCTGATCGACGAGGATCTTCTGGACGAAGTCACCGGACTGGTGGAGTGGCCGGTGGCGGTCACCGGTCGCTTTGAGGAACGCTTCCTCGAGGTGCCGGCGGAAGCGCTCATCTCGACCATGAAGGGCAATCAAAAATACTTTCCGGTGCAGGACGGCGACGGCCGGCTGTTGCCCTATTTTATTACTCTCAGCAATATTGAGAGCCGCGAACCGCAGCACGTACAGGCCGGCAACGAGCGCGTGGTGCGGCCTCGCCTCACCGATGCGGACTTTTTCTGGAATCAGGATCGCAAACAACGGCTTGCCGATCACGGCGCCGCGTTGAAGAGCGTGGTGTTCCAAAATAAACTCGGTTCGCTGGCCGACAAAAGCATTCGCGTAGCCGAGCTGGCTGGCGTCATCGCGCCGCAGATCGGTGGCGACGCCAAACTCGCGGTACGGGCCGCGGAGCTATCCAAATGCGATCTGCTCACCAACATGGTAGGGGAGTTCCCCGAATTGCAGGGCATTATGGGGCGCTATTATGCGACGCACGACGGCGAGGATGCCGAGGTCGCCGCTGCCCTCGATGAGCAATACATGCCGCGCTTCGCCGGTGACCAGACGCCGGAGACCCACACCGGCCAGGCGCTCGCCATTGCCGATCGCCTCGATACCCTGGTCGGCATATTCGGCATCAAGCAACCGCCCACCGGTGACAAGGACCCGTTCGCACTGCGCCGCGCCACCCTCGGTGTGCTGCGCACCATTATCGAGAACGGCCTGGAACTGGACCTGCAGCAACTGTTGCAAGTCGCCTTCGACAACTTTGCCGCTGCCGGCATCAAGCTGGAGCCGGACACTGTCGGACACGTGTTCGGTTTCATGCTGGAGCGGCTGCGCGCCTACTATGCCGACAGCGGCGTGGCCCACGACACCTTCGACGCGGTCCTGGCCCAGCGCCCGACCCAACCGAAGGATTTCGATGCCCGCGTGCGCGCCGTCACCACGTTCCGCAAGCTGCCCGAGGCCGAAGCCCTGGCTGCGGCCAATAAGCGTATTTCCAACATCCTGCGCCAGGCTGACGGCACCGTCGCCGGGGTGGTTGATAAGGCGATGCTGAGCGAGGAGGCGGAACAGACCCTGGCGCTACAGATTGAAGCAATGGCAGCGAAGGTGGCGCCGCTGTTCGCCAAACAAAACTATACCGATGCTTTGTGTCAGTTGGCGGAACTACGCGGGCCGGTCGATGCCTTCTTCGACAAGGTGATGGTGATGGCCGAGGACGAGGCTTTACGCAATAACCGCCTGGCATTGCTTAAGAGGCTCTCCGAGCTGTTCCTGCAAGCCGCCGACCTGTCCAGACTGCAAGGGGCCTGACGATGGATAATCGCAACACCGATTCCTATGCCGCCATGCTCGATGCCGTGCAGTCATTTCACGACAAGCATGATTTCAAGAACAAGGGGGGAGAGGAGCTCACCTACCGCATGGCGTTGATGGCGGAAGAGCTTGGCGAAATCGGGGCGGCCATCACCAAGGGTAAATCCAAGGCGGACTTGGCCGAAGAGGTGGCCGATCTGTTCATTCTCCTTATCGGCACCGCCATCGCAGCCGACTTCGATCTGAACGAGGCCTTCTGGCGCAAGATGGACAAGATCATGCAGCGTGAATCGAGAATGGTGAACGGTCGTATCCGTGTCTCAGAGTTCCGCGACTGACGGGCGGCCTGAACAATGGCCAATCCACTCAAGCTAATCGTTCTCGACCGCGACGGCGTCATTAATGAGGACTCGGACGACTACATCAAGTCGCCCGATGAATTCGTCCCCATACCGGGCAGCTTGGAGGCGATAGCAAAGCTAACGCAGGCCGGCTGGAGAGTGGTGGTCGCGACCAATCAATCTGGGATCGCCCGGGGTTACTACGACCTCGGTACCTTGCAACAAATCCACGATAAGCTACATCGGCTGCTGGCGGCGCTGGGGGGCCAGGTTGAGGCCATTTTTTTCTGCCCCCATGGCCCAGACGACCATTGCGACTGCCGCAAGCCACGGCCCGGGTTGTTCCGCGAAATTGAGCAACGATTGCAGTTGTCATTACGAGACGTGCCGGCGGTAGGAGATTCGCTCCGCGACCTTCAGGCCGCCGAGGCGGTCGGCGCACTACCGATTTTGGTGCGTACCGGAAAAGGGGAGCGGACCTTGATCAATGGAGCTGGGCTCGACGGAACGGCCGTTTACGCGGACTTACAGGCCGTGGTCGAAGAGTTACTGGACAGCTGACATGCTCTTTGCCCGCTCACTGCTGTTTTACCTTGGCATGATAACCGTATTGCTCGTCATGCTGCCGTTGTTGCTGCTGGTGTTGCCGTTTCCCTATGCGATTCGCTACCGATTTCTGATGCAATGGGGCCGTTTCAATATCTGGTGGCTCGGCATCACCTGCGCTCTTCGCTATCGGGTCGAAGGCGCTGAGAATATACCGGCAGGGCCGGCGATCATCATGGCCAAGCATCAATCCGCCTGGGAGACGTTCGCGCTGCAAAAGGTCTTTCCGCCACAAACCTGGGTGCTGAAGCGATCGCTGTTATGGATCCCGATATTTGGTTGGGGACTGGCGTTACTCTATGTGATTGCCATTGATCGCGCCGCCGGTCGGGCCGCCCTTCACCAAGTCGTCACCCAAGGGATGGATCGGCTTAAGCGCGGTATCTGGGTAGTGATCTTTCCGGAAGGTACCCGCACCGCGCCCGGCACACGGCGCAAATACAATATCGGCGGGGCGGTGTTGGCGGAGAAGAGCGGTCACCCTGTGGTTCCTGTGGCACATAATGCCGGGGAGTTTTGGTCGCGCCGAAGTTTCACCAAGCGGCCAGGCGTGATCACTATCGTCATCGGACCCACAATCCAAGCGCGTGGCAGGCGCGCGGGGGAGATCAATCGCGAGGTGGAAGAGTGGATCGAGGGAACCATGCTTCGTATCTCGAAATCGGTCGCCGCCGACACCAGCCGCGCCGAGTAGGCATAACCGCGGTTCATGGAATAGCCTTATTTTTTGTTGCCTCGACTCGGCGTCTCCGGGCCGATGTCGAGCAATAGGACGGGCACCGCTTGCGGAAGCTTCTCTCCCGCCGAGACGTGAAGATGGGGGACGGCAGGAATATGTAGCTTTGCCTGACGCACAGAGATGCCAATCCGATGTCTCGCCTCTGGTAACCGGCGGCTGGCGCGACATTGCGGGGCGGTGGCCAGCTATGACCATCCAGCCGAGTTCACTGGCCAGCAAGTGCCCGCCACTATTGGTTTACGGAACGACGTCGACCCGATAGGCCGTTATCATCGCGAATGCTACGAATTTCCAAGGTATGGATAGGCGGGCAAAAAAATGGAAGGCCATTACGCCTTCCATTTTACTTACATATCAAATAGTTATATTACTAGACGTCGAGATTGCTGACATAGAGCGCGTTTGACTCGATAAAGTCGCGGCGTGGCTCCACTTGGTCACCCATCAACGTCGAGAACACCTCGTCTGCGGCGATTGCGTCCTCGATCCTCACCTGCAACAGACGACGGCTGTCGGAATTCAACGTGGTTTCCCATAACTGCTCGGGGTTCATCTCACCGAGACCCTTGTAGCGCTGAATCGTCTGGCCGCGTCGTGCATCCTCCAGCATCCATTCGAGGGCCTGCTTGAAGCTACCAACGTCGGTGCGGCGTTCGCCCCGCTGTACGTAGGCGCCGGGGCCGATAAGACCATGAAGCTCCGCGGCCAAACTGCCAATACCGTCATACTCCGGGCTGGCAAAAAACTCGCTGCTGTAAACAAACTCCACCGAAACACCATGCCGCCATTCAGTTACGGTAATGTTCTCCACGGCGCCGTCTGGGGCGTAATCGAAATGGAGCTCATAACGACGTTCGGCGGTATCATCACTATTGAGACGAGCGAGCAACTCCTGGAACCAAGGTTCGATTTTTCCGGCATCCCGGCCCTCTCCTTCGCGCACCGGCACCATACCGAGCATTTTCTCCAGTACCCGCCCGTTATAGCGCCGGCCGAGGCGCGCTATACCGGCCATTACCGCCTGGTACTGCCGCGCTATCGTCTCCAGTCCAACCCCTTGCAGCGGCGGCGTATCGTCACCCAAGTAAAGTTGTGCATTATCAATAGCTTGCTGCAATAAATAGGCGTTCAGTTCGGATTCATCCTTCACATAGCGCTCTTGCTTACCCTTCTTCAGCTTGAATAAGGGCGGCTGGGCAATATAGATGTGCCCCCGTTCGATCAATTCCGGCATCTGCCGGTAGAAGAAGGTTAGGAGCAGGGTACGGATGTGGGATCCATCGACATCGGCGTCGGTCATGATGATGATGCGATGGTAACGCAGTTTATCGGCATTGAACTCGTCACGCCCGATACCGCACCCGAGGGCCGTAATCAGTGTTCCCACTTCCGCCGACGAGAGCATTTTGTCAAAGCGGGCCTTTTCGACGTTCAGGATTTTACCCTTAAGCGGCAGTATGGCCTGGGTACGCCGATCGCGCCCCTGCTTCGCGGAGCCGCCAGCGGAATCGCCCTCGACCAGAAACAGTTCGGAGTGAGCCGGGTCTTTTTCCTGGCAGTCAGCAAGCTTGCCGGGCAAGCCGGCGACATCCAGCGCGCCTTTTCGCCGCGTCATTTCCCGCGCCTTACGCGCAGCTTCGCGGGCTCGCGCGGCGTCGACAACCTTGCCGGCGATGGTCCGGGCGTCGCCCGGGTTTTCCCACAGAAATTCCTGAAATTTCTCAGCCGATAGCGCCTCGACGGCAGGCTTTACTTCCGATGAGACCAATTTGTCTTTAGTTTGGGAAGAGAATTTCGGGTCACGCACTTTGACCGAGAGCACGGCAACGAGCCCTTCGCGTGCGTCATCACCGCTGGTGGCGACTTTCGCCTTCTTCGCCAAGCCCTCGTGTTCGATATATTGATTCAAGGTACGGGTCAGGGCGCTACGTAATCCGGCTAAATGGGATCCTCCGTCACGTTGCGGTATGTTATTGGTAAAACAGTAGATATTTTCCTGATAGGAATCGTTCCACTGCATCGCAACCTCGACGCCAACGTTGTCGCGCTCCGCCGAAAAATAGAAAACGGTACTATGGAGAGGTGTTTTGTTTCGGTTTAAATGTTCCACAAACGCACGGATACCGCCTTGGTATTCGAAGATATCTTCTTTGGCGGTTCTCTCGTCGAGAAGGTGGATGCGAACACCGGAATTCAGAAAGGAGAGCTCGCGCAGGCGCTTGGCGAGGATGTCGTAGTGAAACTCGATTTGGCTGAAGATTATCGGGCTGGGTTTGAAGCGCACGTCGGTACCGGGGCCGGCCCCGGTTTCGCCGATGACCTCCAAGGGGGCGACGGGCTCTCCTAAATGGTATTCCTGGTGATGGACCTTTCCATCGCGGCGAATGGTGAGATACAACGTTTCGGACAGGGCGTTCACGACGGAGACGCCAACCCCATGCAACCCGCCGGAAACCTTGTAGGAGTTATCGTCGAACTTACCGCCTGCATGCAACACGGTCATGATGACCTCTGCTGCAGAGCGACCCTCTTCCGGATGGATGTCAACAGGGATACCACGACCGTTATCCCGGACGCTGACAGAGCCGTCCGTGTGGATGATTACGTCGATTTGCGAGCAGTGGCCCGCCAGAGCTTCGTCGATTGCGTTGTCGACAACCTCGAACACCATGTGATGGAGGCCGGTGCCGTCATCCGTGTCGCCGATGTACATTCCTGGGCGTTTGCGGACAGCATCAAGCCCTTTCAGAACCTTAATATTGGAGGAATCGTAAGTCATCACTAGCTCCCGTGCGAGATGCGCATTATACCACGTCACGCAGCGCGCCATGTTCCACGTGAAACACCCGCGTATCAGGCATCTCAGACATATCCATCAAACCGTGTTCGGTACCGGTAATGAAGCACTGGGCCCCGGCAGCATATAACTCTTCAAGCAACGCTCCGCGACGCTCCATATCGAGCTCTGCCGGCAAATCATCAACCAAGACAACGCATTGCTTCCCGTGCCGGTCAGCCAGCGTGGCGACTTGCGCCAATCGTAGTGCGCATACGGCGAGTTTCTTTTGCCCACGGGACAAAAAATCTGCAGCATCCTTTCCGTCGACTGAGACTCGCAATTCAGCACGATGCGGCCCAGCGGTCGTGAAGCCCATGCGCCGGTCCGATACCATGTTTCGCGCCAAAACATCCGCAAACTCCCCGTCACTTGGCCACCCACGACGCACCGTTAGGCCGACGGCCGGCTCAGATCCGGTAAGGCGTCTATATATCTGTTCGAAAGCGACGCTAATGCCAGAGATGTAACGCTGCCGTGAGGCGGAAATTTCCTCGCTCACCGCTGCAAGGCCGATATCCCAATGCCTAATTTCTGCGGCACCCACCTGTTGCTTAAGGGCTGCATTGCGCTGTTGAAGCAGACGTCGAAACTTTCGCCAGCGATCAAGATAACCATGTTCCACGTGGAACAAACCCCAATCAATGAAGGCCCGTCTCAATTGCGGTTCACCCTCGATCAACTCGTGGGCATTGGGTCCGATTAATTGCAGCGGCATTAATTCCGCCAAGCCAGCAGCCGAATCCAGACTCGTCCCGCCAACACGAATGACGGTCTCTCCTGACTGCGACTTACTGACACCAACAGACACCTCACGTCCGCCGGTATCTACTTGCCCAAACACCAGCGCACCGTCCGTCCCTTCCTGGATAAGCTTGCGGGGAGATGCTGTGCGAAAGGAACGCCCCAGGCCGAGCAGGTGGATACCCTCCAATAGCGACGTCTTGCCGCTACCGTTTGGTCCCACGATTAAATTAAATTGTTTCGCAGGGGAGATTATCAGGCTGCTGATGTTCCTGATGCGCTTGATTTCCAGCTCTTTTAAACCCATCCAGACTCACAGCCGCATCGGCATAACCACATATCGAGATTTCTTGTCTTCCAACCCAGTAACCAGACAGCTGCTGTTTGAATCCGACATAGTCATCAGGACTTGCTCTTCCTTGATGACGTTGAGAGCATCCAGCAAATAGGACACATTGAAACCAATCTCAAATTCCGGCCCGGTATAATCGACCTGAATCTCCTCTTCAGCCTCCTCTTGCTCAGGATTGTTTACTGTTGCTTTAACCAAATTTGTTCCGAATTGCAGGCGAATCCCACGGTATTTCTCATTAGACAGGATGGAGGTACGCACCAATGCCTGCCGCAGAAGGGCGCGATCTGCCTGAATCAGTTTATCGCCTCCTCGCGGAATCACTCTCTCGTAATCCGGAAAACGCCCATCGACGAGCTTGGACGTCATAACCACATCCCCTACCATCACCTTGATATGGCTATTTCCTACCTCCACCGTGCATGGCACTTCATCGTCCACCAACAGACGCCCGAGTTCCAATACCCCTTTCCGGGGGATAATTACCTGACGGTCCTCCGTCGCCACGCCAGCGCACTCGGTTTCGCTAATCGCTAAGCGGTGGCCGTCCGTCGCAACTGCCCTCAGTATTCCACTCTTGATTTCCAGCAGCATGCCATTCAAGTAATAGCGAACATCTTGATTTGCCATGCAAAAGTGCGTTTGATCGATTAAAGAGCGCAATGCACTGGGAGCGATTTCGAATCGAAATGCCCCTTTACCCGCCTCCGTCACCGGAAATTCCGTAGCGCTGAGCGTACTGAGGCTGAAACGGCTTCTGCCGGAGCGGATCGTCGCTTTGTCGCCTTCCATAAGGAATTCGATAACCGCTGATTCAGGCAATGTCCGGCATATGTCGCCGAACTTGCGCGCCGGCACCGTAATTTCGCCTTCCTCCCCGATTTCCGCTGTTGTTGTGGCCTTCAGCTCCACCTCGAGATCGGTACCTACCAGCGTTAACTTGCCATGTTCCGCAATAATCAAGACGTTGCTCAAAATCGGCAACGTTTGGCGTTTTTCAACCACACCACCGATTACTTGCAACGGTCTTAAAAGCGTTTCCCGTGATATGGCGAATTTCATATCCTTTGTCCTATTGCTTATTATTAATCTTTTAGCTTCTTTTATATTGATAATTAGGCTGACTACTTTCTGTGGATAACAAAATAAATCCAAGTGAAATCATAGCCATATATACATATATCAAGAGTCGGACCCGGTGGGTTATCCGGAAATAGCTGTGTATAACCTGTCTACTGTTTCAACGAATCCTGATCCACAATATTTATCCACAGCCTGTCCACCTTATGTTGTGAGAGTTCTCAACAGATTAACGTAGTCTTCGTTGATCCTCGGTTCCTCTTCCTTCAATTCCCGAATCTTGCGACAGGCATGAATAACAGTGGTGTGGTCACGACCGCCGAACGCGTCGCCAATCTCAGGCAGGCTATGGCTGGTCAGTTCCTTTGCCAGCGCCATGGCCAATTGCCGCGGCCGCGCTACCGATCGGCTGCGTCGCTTCGACAGCAAGTCCGCTACCCTGATTTTATAGTACTCCGCCACGGTCTTTTGAATGTTCTCCATGGTTACCAGCTTTTCCTGGAGCGCCAACAGGTCGCTTAGTGCCTCACGGGCGAAATCCAAGGTGATGGGCTGAGCGGTAAAGTGCGCATTGGCGATCACGCGGCGTAACGCGCCTTCCAGTTCGCGAATGTTCGAGCGTATACGTTTGGCGATGAAGAAGGCGACTTCATGTGGCAGCGCAACATTCGCGTGCTGTGCCTTACTCATTAAGATTGCGACCCTGGTCTCCAGCTCCGGCGGTTCGATCGCCACTGTAAGTCCCCAGCCAAACCGTGACTTAAGCCGCTCTTCCAGCCCATCGACCTCTTTTGGATAGCGATCACAGGTTAGGATAACCTGCTGCTGGCCTTCCAATAAGGCATTGAACGTATGAAAAAATTCCTCCTGAGATCGCTCCTTGCGTGCAAAGAACTGAATATCGTCGATGAGTAGCGCGTCGACCGAACGATAGTGTCGCTTGAATTCGTTGATGGTGTTGTGTTGTAACGCCTTCACCATATCGGCGACGAACCGCTCCGAATGAAGGTAGACTACGTTGGCCCCCGCTCGCCGCTGTTGAATCAGGTTTCCCACCGCATGCATCAAATGGGTCTTACCCAATCCCACGCCGCCATAGATAAATAGCGGGTTATAAGCGACGCCGGGATTCTCCGCCACCTGCATGGAAGCCGCACGCGCCAGTTGGTTGGACTTGCCACCAACAAAGTTCTCAAACGTGAAATTAACATTGAGACTACTGCGGCGCATGCTGTTCGGTCTGCCGCCCTCCGGACGCGCCGGCTCCGAAGGCGGCGCGGCGGCCACACCCGCCGGCTTCCTGCGGCTCCCTATTTCCAGTACCACGCCCACATCATCACGACCGCTAAACCCTTGAATTAGCGACTGTATACGCTCGCGATAGCGATCATTAATCCAATCGAGGACGAATCGATTGGGCGCCAATAAGCGCAACCCGTCCCCGTCCTCGTCCGCCTGCAACGGGCGAATCCAGGTATTGAACTGCTGCGCTGGCAGCTCATCCTCGAGTTGACTTAAACATTGTTGCCACAGGGCGGAACCCACAGGAGAGCACCTCGATCTAAGTAACCATCGTCGTATCGCGCTTCGGAAGGCGCAGTGTATACCTGAACTATGGAGTTATCCACAGGCCGTATCCGCCCGTAAGTAGGCATTAAATATTGACAACCTGGGCCGATTGGCAGTATTTTGCGCATCCTTTTTACGGACCTCTGATAGGGGTCCGCCGACTTACCCGGAATTGGACGATTATCACGATGAAACGTACCTTTCAACCCAGCGTTTTGAAGCAGAAGCGCACCCACGGATTCCGTGCCCGCATGGCGACCAAGAATGGGCGCAAGGTGCTGAAGGCGCGCCGCGCCAAGGGGCGTGCGCGTCTTACCGCCTAAGTGTCGTCAGTGTTTTGCTCGGTGTGTCCGCCAGCTTTCCCCGCAGTCACCGGCTGCTGAAGCCATCTGAGTTTCAGCGAATATTCTCCGGGGCCGCCTGTCGGATCAGCGATGCCGGCTTCACCATGCTGGCTATACCGAACGGTCTGATGCATCCTAGGCTAGGGTTGGCGTTAACCAAGCGCTACATAAGACGGGCCTTCAATCGCAACCGGATCCGACGGCAGTTGCGTGAAAGTTTCCGTCTCCATCAACGGCAACTCGGTGGCTACGATATTGTCATTGTTGCGCGCGGCGGTATCGACGGAGTGAGTTCGCATGATCTACGGGCAGCCGCAGACAGGAGTTGGGAGCAACTCGCAAAGCGATGCAAAAGATCCTAATCCTCTTAATCAACGCCTATCGCTATTTTGTCAGCCCCTTCCTGGGTGCCAATTGCCGTTTTCACCCTACTTGCTCCTGCTACGCCCACGAAGCCATCAGCCGTTACGGCGCGTTGCGCGGGGGGTGGCTGGCGTTGCGCCGCCTGTCCCGTTGCCATCCGTGGCATGAGGGCGGGTTCGATCCGGTTCCAGAAAAGAAAGACTAAGGCCCATGGACTTCCAACGATTGCTGCTTGTCATCGCCCTGGCGCTCGTCACCCTGATGCTCTATCAGGCGTGGCAAAAGGACTTTGGCCAACACCCCGCCAGTCCGACGACCATTGTCGCCACAACCCCTTCCCACTCCGCCGCGGTGTCGGCGCAGTCCGATGTGCCCACGGCGGCGATCGCTGCGCCACCCGCGGCAAAGAGCGCTGCCCCGATTACCAGCCCGGCCTTGCAGTCCGGTCGCTATATCCGCGTCGTAACCGATAACTACGTCATTGAACTCGACACCCGTGGCGGCGACCTGCGGCGTGCAGACCTGCGACACTATCCCGTCTCTGTCGAGGAGAAAAACAAGCCGTTCCGCCTAATGGACGACGGCAGCAGCGATCTCTTCGTGGCCCAGTCGGGTTTGCTTCCCGGCGCCGGCACCGCCGCGAGCGACACCCCCGACCACCATGCGCTCTTTAGCGCCGACCAGAGCGCCTACCGTATGGAGCCGGGCGAAAAAACCCTGCTGGTAAAACTCCACTGGAGCGATGGCAAGGGCCTTGCCGTCACCAAGACCTACACCTTCCATCGCGGCAGTTACGTGATCGATGTGGCATATCAAGTCGACAATGCCACCGCGCAGCCGTGGAGTGGCCACGCCTATTATCAGTTCCAGCGCGAGCGTCCGGCCAAAAAGAAACACTCCTATGGCAGCCATAGCTACACCGGCGGCGTCGTCCACTCGAAGCAGGTTCACTACGAAAAGATCTCCTTCGATGATCTCGATAAAAAGCCCTATAAACAGGAGATGACTGGCGGTTGGGCCGCGATGATCCAGAATTACTTCCTCGGCGCCTGGATTCCACAGCAGACGGCCAGCGATACCTTCTATTCGAGGGCGCTTGGCCAGGAACGTTACTTGCTCGGTCTGATGGGTCCCGCCGTTACCGTGGCACCCCATCAGCAAGGTACGCTCAGCGCCAGGCTTTATGTCGGTCCAAAGCTGCAAGATCACCTGGACCAGGTGGCCGATGGTCTCGCCCTTACCGTCGACTACGGCCGGCTCACGGTCCTGGCGCAGCCGATCTACTGGTTGCTGAAACATATCTACAACATCGTCGGCAACTGGGGTTGGTCCATCATCATCCTCACCATGATAATTAAGCTGGCGTTTTTCAAACTATCGGCAACCAGTTACAAATCGATGGCGAACATGCGCAAGTTGCAGCCGCGTATGAAGGCACTCAAAGAGCGCTTCGGTGACGATCGTCAGGCCATGAACGAAGCGACGATGAAGTTGTACAAGGAAGAAAAGATCAATCCGCTCGGCGGCTGTCTGCCTATAGCGATCCAGATCCCGGTCTTCATCGCGCTCTATTGGGTTCTGCTCTACAGCGTGGAGTTGCGTCAGGCGCCATTCATCTTCTGGATCCACGACCTCTCGATCAAGGACCCCTATTTTGTGTTGCCGGTGATCAACGGCTTGGCGATGCTGGTCCAGCAACGCCTGAATCCCTCGCCCATGGACCCGATACAAGCCAAGGTGATGATGATACTGCCGCTGATGTTCACCTTCTTCTTCGCCTTCTTTCCGGCGGGCCTGGTGTTGTACTGGATCGTCAACAGCGGCGCCTCCATCGCGCAGCAGTGGTACATCACCCGATGGGTGGTAAAAGCCTGACGAGCCGTCTCGCCGCAAAGAAGAAGGCGCAATGCTCGCGGCATTGCGCCTTCTTCGTTTATTGAGGCTGCCCGCGCCATGAACAACGATTCCGCCGACACCATCGTCGCCGTCGCCACGCCCTCCGGTCGCGGCGGGATCGGCATCGTACGCGTCTCGGGGCCGCGCGCAGCGGAGATCGCCGGCGCCGTCCTGGGCTCGCTGCCATGTGCGCGTTATGCCGAACACCGGCCGTTCAAGGATGCGGAGGGCGCCGTCATCGACGAGGGGATCGCGCTGTTCTTTCCCCGACCCCATTCCTTCACCGGCGAAGATGTGCTGGAACTGCAAGGCCACGGCGGCCCGGTGGTCTTGGACATGCTGATCGAAACGATCCTGCGGCTGGGCGCGCGCGCGGCCCGGCCCGGCGAGTTTTCGCAGCGCGCCTTCCTTAACGACAAACTCGACTTAGCGCAGGCGGAGGCGATCGCCGATCTGATCGATGCCGCTTCGGTACAGGCGGCCCGTTCCGCGTTGCGTTCGTTGCAGGGAGAGTTTTCAAGTCGTATCCATCAACTGGTGGAGGCGCTGATCGCGCTGCGCATGTTCGTCGAGTCGGCCATCGACTTTTCCGACGAAGAGCTCGATTTTCTCGCCGACGGCGCCGTGTCGTCACGCATCGACGCGCTCGGCGTGCAGCTGCGTGCGATTCAGGAAACGGCGCGGCAGGGATGTCTGTTGCGCGACGGCATGACGGTGGTGTTGGCAGGCAGGCCGAACGCCGGAAAATCAAGCTTGCTGAATGCCCTTGCCCGTCGCGAAAGTGCCATTGTTACGGACATTCCGGGGACCACGCGCGATGTCCTGCGCGAACGGATCACCCTGGACGGCATGCCGCTGCATATCATCGACACAGCGGGCCTGCGTGACAGCGATGATCCCATAGAACAAGAAGGCGTCCGCCGGGCGTGGCGTGAAATCGAGCGGGCCGACCGGGTGCTCCTGCTGGTCGACGATCAGTCGGGTCCAGGCGCAGAGGATCGGGCGATACTGCAACGGCTGCCGGCACAGCTCGCCGTAACGGTGGTGCGCAACAAGATTGACCTGTCGGGCCACGCCGCCCAAATGACCGATGTGCCGGAAAAACCCGAAATTCGGTTATCCGCAAAAACCGGTGCCGGACTGGATCTGCTGGAGACGCACCTGAAACGGGTGATGGGGTATCGGGGTCACGGCGAAGACCATTTTATGGCCCGGCGCCGCCACCTCGATGCCATAGCACGCGCTGTGGCCCATCTGGATGCTGGCGCGTTGCAGCTCAGCCAATATCGGGCGACCGAACTTCTCGCCGAAGAGTTGCGCCTGGCTCAACAGGCACTGGCCGAGATCACCGGCGAATTCACCTCCGACGATCTGCTCGGCCGTATCTTCTCCAGCTTTTGTATCGGCAAATAGTTAACTCACGTACGAATCCGTCGTCCGGCGCGACGGCCGAAACCGCAGCGCCGCCTGACGAAACCGCGTCAACTCGGTCATCCCGCCATGGCCGTAGCGCAAAGCGACATACAGATCGGTGATCGTGCTCAGCGCCGGAGCAATATCCGGTCGTAGCGTCGCGATGCGGCGGGCGAAGGTCTGCGGGCCTTCGTACGGGTTGCGCACCAAACCCAGTCGCTCCAGGCGCCGCTCCACGCGTCGGTAGAGACGCAGCAAGGGATCTTTTGTCGTCTCGCCGCGCACCAGGATTTGCAGCGCCACCAGGCCCAGCACCGCCGCAAAGGCTGCCGCCAACACGGCTGCTGCTCCGCTCCAGCCGAATCGCAGCAATCCCAGCCGTTGCAGTAGCCGCTGTTGACGGATGTTGTTATAACCGAGCACCCATTGATTCCACGCGTTATTGAGCGCGTCCAAACCGTCGCGAAGGTGCGCCAACCAGGCGAGCTCGACGTTCAGCGGGATGATCGGCGCAGTACTGCGGAACCGTTGCAGGTCCTCGGTCGATTCCACCCGCTGCGGTGGGATGACTGCGGTAGGATCGACGCGTACCCAGCCGCGTCCTTTCAGATAGACCTCAGACCAGGCATGCGCCATGGATTGCCGCACGATCATATAGCCGCCGATGGGATTGACCTCGCCGCCTTGATAGCCGGTAACGACGCGCGCCGGAATACCCGCGGCGCGCATCAGCGTGGTGAACGCCGCCGCGTAGTGTTCGCAAAAGCCGCGCCGTGTCGTAAACAGGAAGTCGTCGATCGCGTTGTCGCCGAGTGGCGGCGGCCGCCGCGTGTAGTAAAACGGATTGTTGCGAAAATAGTCGAGCGCCTGTTGCACGATCTCAGCGTCGGAAAGCTTGTCCCAGCTGCGCGCGAGGGCACGCGTGCGCGGATTGGCGCGAGGCGGCAACTGGAGCGCCAACGATCGTTCCCGTGGCGTAATGGCCTCGGCGCGGTAGTGAAGGTAAGAGCTAAGGGCAAAACGCCGGCGCTGTGCAGCGCGCTGCGGCAAGCGTAGCTGGAAATCTTCGGTAACACGGACATGCGGCGGTGCGGAGGCGGGGAGGTCAAGCGCGAACAACCACTTTTCGTTGTCCGGTTCCAGCGTCAGGGTGTAGCGCACCGGTTTGCCGTAGGCGGTATACGGCGGCGGCCGCCGATACCATTCGCCCCGTTGGCCGGCGGCCAAGGGGTCCCAGCGCCGCCCGTCGGTTACCCAGAAAACCGGCCCGCGCCAATAGAGTTCATTCGCCGCCGGAACCGGACCGTCGAACTGTACGCGAAACGCGACGGCCTCCGAATCGGCCAGCTGGGTGATATTGGCCAAGGTCATGTGATTGGATAAGCCGGTATGGCCGCCGAAGGCATCCTTGGGCAGCCCCCATAACGGCCCCGGAATGCGTGGGAACAGCACGAAAAGCAGCGCCATGAGGGGCAACGCCTGCAACAACAACATGCCGCCCTGGCGCAGATAGATGCCGGCGCACTTGCGGTTGCCGGCCGGATGGTTCAGCGCCACCAGCGTGGTCGTCAGCAGCCACGCCATCGCCAGCAGATAGATACCGACCCACAGCGACTGGCCGTAAAGGAAGCCGCCGGCGAGGAGAAAGTAGCCGAGAAACGCCGTTACCATGGCGTCGCGCACGGTACGTAACTCCAACAGTTTCAGGCACAGCATCACTGTCAGCAGCGCCAATCCCGCGTCGCGTCCGAATAGCGTGTGGTACACGAATAAGACGGCTAGCGCGCCGCACCCCGTGAGCAGCAGCCGCAGCGCTCGAGACGGCAGGCGCCAGCCGCGCAGTTCGACCCCGTATCGCCATCCCAGCAGCAGCACACAGATCGTCGAGAGCGCAATCGGAAGCCGCACCAGCTGGGGTACCGTCACGGCCGTCAGCGCACCCAGCAGCCAAAGGCGTCCGCTCGGCGGCGGCTCTGCCAGGTTCAACGGGATTCTCCAAACAGTGCCAGCGCTTCCAGGCAAACGCGCCGATGGGCTGCGCCGATGGCCGGTTCTATGCGCCGATCCGGCAGCGTCAGGCCATAGGCCAACCCGGCGCCGTCGGCCTCTAGCACCCAGCGGCACAGCCGCCGCAAGCGCAGTTCCGGTGCCGTGCCCGGAAGCAGCTCCCAGGCGAGCCATAACTCCTGTGCGGCCTCGCCGCTGAATTGCTTGGTCTGCATGCCCTGTTCCCGCGCCACGGCCTTCCAGTGCACATGACTGAGCGTATCGCCGACCCGATAGGGTCGTAGCGCCGCAAACTCCTCATGGCCGAAACCGCGATCACCATCACCGCCGTCGCTGCCCGATAGCGTCGGCGGCAGCCCACGCAGCAACGCCGGCGCCGGATACACCAGGCACTGCATTCCGAGGTCGATATGCGACCACGCCCGCAACAGTCCCAGTGGAAAACGGGTGGCGACGACGAACCGCCCCAGGAACAGACGCCCGCGTAGCGGCGCCGCCTGTGAAAGTTCGACCCAGTTCTCGCCCGCCGCCAGGTCGACCGCACTGCCCGCGGTTCCGGGCAGAGAGAGGACGACGGCATAGCGCCTGCGCCGCGTCGGGTTGACGATGCCGATCGGGAACAGCGCCCGCTCACCGGCGAATACCGGCAGTGGTCGACCGGCGCGAATCACCAGTCCCTGCAGGTTGCGGTAGGTATGCAGGATCGATACGACACCGAGACCCACCAGCGTAAAGACCAGGGCATAGGCAAGACTGTTCTCGTAGTTGACCGCGCCCGCCAGGATGGCGAACAGCACCAATGCATACGCCAAACCCTGCCGTGTCGGTAGAATGAAAATACGCGCCCGGTTCAATGTTACCGGGCCCGCTTCCGGACCGAGCCCACGAAGGAAGCGCGCGGGGTTGAGGCGCTGGCGCCACCCGAGCGGCGCCGCGGTCTTCGTCACGGGATCGCCACCTCTTGAAACCAAGCGGTGATCTGCGCGGGACCGCGCCCGGGATCGTCGCGCACGGCCTGTAGCCGATGGCCGACGATGTAAGGCAGTACCTCCTGAACGTCTTCTGGAACGACGTAATCGCGGCCGTTGATATAGGCCCAGGCGCGCGCGCCCTGAAGCAGAGCCAGGCCGGCGCGCGGCGATAGGCCGGCGAGGAAGTGCGGCGAGCGGCGGCTGTGATCCAGTAACGCCTGCACATAGTCGAGCAGGGCGTCGCTGGTCTTGAGTCGGCGCACGGCGTTCTGTGCCGCCTGCAGTTGCCCGGCATCCAGCAACGGACGCAGCTCCGCCACCAGCTCGCGCCGTTCCCGCCCGGCGAGCAGCAACCTTTCCGCAGCACGGTCCGGGTAGCCCAGCTCAATGCGCATCAAAAAACGGTCGAGCTGCGATTCGGGGAGAGGAAAGGTGCCCACTTGGTTGATCGGATTCTGGGTGGCGATGACGAAAAAAGGTTCCGGTAGCGGGCGGGTGGCCCCCTCGATCGTCACCTGTTGCTCCTCCATTGCCTCCAGCAGCGCACTTTGAGTCTTCGGGCTGGCGCGGTTGATTTCGTCCGCAAGGATGAGCTGCGCGAAGACCGGACCCGGGTGAAACTGAAACTCTCCCGATTCGCGTTCGTAGATCGAGATGCCGAGAATGTCCGCCGGCAGCAGATCGGCGGTGAACTGGATTCGGTTGAAGCGCAGGCCCAGGGCCGTGGCCAGCACATGTGCCAGCGTCGTCTTGCCCACGCCGGGCAGGTCCTCGATCAGCAGATGGCCACGGGCCAGCAGGCATGCGAGCGCCAGGCGGATCTGGCGCTCCTTGCCCAGCACGATATTGCCGGTAGCGGTGACAACTTGTTCCAATAGTGAGTACATGAATGGCCTTTCGTGGCAGGCAATGATTAGTAACGGGGTCCAGTCATCAAGGTTTTGAACCGTCAAATCATAAGGTTAGTTTGTTGGATCGTACGGCAGGCGGGGTCTAGACTGTTATATGTGCGTCAAACACCGGGATGCAAGCAATGAACCCGAGTTTGTCATCGATCACCCTGGGCGCTGCCGCGGCCTTCCGCCAACAACAGCTTAGCAGCGAGAACGCCAGGCTCACGCTGCAAAACAACTCGCTCCTGCAGGAAAACAGCCAACTGCAAAGCGAGGAGGCTGGGCTGCGCCTGCAACAGCAGCGCCTCAATGCCGACAATCGCCACCTACATCAGCAGGTCGGCACACTGCGGCGCGAGCTGGCCGTGCGCAACGCCGGTAGCACGGGGACAGGCGGCAGCCGGCGCGGCGCCGCCCTCGATGTCTACGCTTAGCCATACCCAGACTCCTTCGCAAGGTCCGAAAAACGCGCTACAGTTGCCTGAACCCTACTGGAGCACGCGTAACCTATGTCGGTTCGCCACCCCATCATAGCGGTCACCGGTTCTTCCGGCGCCGGGACCACTACGGTCAAGCACGCCTTCGCCGATATCTTCCGGCGCGAGGGCATCGATGCCTTTTTCGTTGACGGCAACGGCTTCCGGCGCTACGGCCGCGCCGAGATGCGGCGCGCGGTGGGCGAGGCCGCAGCCCGCGCTCAGCCTATCAGCCACTTCGGACCGGAGGCCAATCTGTTCGATCGTCTCGAGGGGCTGTTCCGTGAGTACTCCCGGACCGGCACCGGGCTGTATCGCCGTTATGGGGAAAGCGCGGACGATGCGGAACGCTACGGCGTGGATAGCGGGACCTTCACTCCGTGGCAGGAGGTTCCGCCGGGATCCGATCTGCTGTTCTACGAAGGGTTGCATGGCGGCTGCATCGAACAGACCTGGAGCCGGCGCGAGATGAGCGCCTCTCACAATCCCCTGGTGATGAAGCTGCGCCACCGCCTGAAGGAGCGCAACGACTATGGCGTCGATGCCGCCGTATGGGTCGACCTGCTGATCGGCATCGTGCCCAGCATCAATCTCGAATGGATCCAGAAAATCCACCGCGACTGCGAGTCCAAGGGCCGGACGCCTGAAGCGGTAATGGCGACCATACTGCGACGTCTCCCCGACTATCTGCGCTACATCGTGCCGCAGTTCTCGTTGACCGACATCAACTTCCAGCGCGTGCCGCTGGTGGATACCTCGAACCCCTTTATCGCCCGCGACATTCCCACCGCTGACGAAAGCATGGTAGTGATCCGCTTCCGTGAACCGAAGAAATTCGACTTCCCCGATCTTCTGAGCCGGCTGCCCAACGCTTTCATGTCGCGGCCCAATACGCTGGTGGTCCCCGGGGGCCACATGGGCCATGCCATTGAAGTCGTCTGCACGCCGCTGGTCCATGAGCTGCTGCAGCGGCAGCATGGATGACGGGCTGCCGTTTCGTAACAATCGCCTGCTGCAAGGGTTGGTCGCATGGTTGCTCCTGTTCTGGGTGGTGACCGCGATCGCCCCCTACAATCGCTTCGACTGGTTGTTGGAGAATCTCCTGGTTTTCATCTACGGCGCGATCCTCGTCGTCACTTACCGCTATTTCGCCTTCTCCGACCGGTCATATCTTTTGTTCACGATATTCCTGACGCTGCATCTCATCGGCACCCACTACACCTACGCCGAGACGCCCGTCGGTTTCTGGCTGAGGGAGTGGTTCGGGTTGTCCCGTAACCATTACGACCGCATCGTTCATTTCGCCTTCGGGCTGTTGATCGCCTATCCGATGCGCGAGCTGCTGCTGCGTCTGGCGAAGGTGCGGGTCGGCTGGTCGTACTTTTTGGCGGTTACCCTGGTGCTCGCATTCAGCGGGTTTTACGAGATCGTGGAAGCTTGGGTTGCCATGATCGTCAGCCCCGAACTGGGTGCCGCCTACCTCGGTACCCAGGGCGATGTCTGGGATGCCCAAAGCGATATGGGCCTGGCTCTCCTGGGCGCAGTAACGGCAATGCTATGCACCTGGCTGGCGCTACATCACAAGGGCCGCTAACCTGCTTGGCCGCCACGCAATTTACCCCTTTTGCCGGGGGCTAAAAAAACACTTGATCGGTGCAACGTTTGTTCTAGAATACTGCGCACTTCTTGAGGGTAGCCCGCACAGATCACGACCCAATCGGTGTTGAGAATCTATCCAAGGAGAATGAATTTGTACTGATTCAGAGAGCGCTCCGGCGCCGCTCAAATTCAGATCTCTTATGGCTCAATGTCGGTCGTGCTCCCTTGAGAAGAGGCACGGCCCGGAGGTATTGCAAATGGTCGATGCCATCTGTGAAACCGCCGCCATTATCGATGGCGACAAATCCGACGACCCCCCCGAGGCCGAGCGCATCCGGCGACTGGTCGCCATCCACGGCTCCCCGTTGCTGATCCTCGACTGCGAGGCGGTCCGACGACAATACCGCACCTTGCAGGCCGCCCTCCCGGGAGTGGATCTGCATTACGCCCTCAAGCCGCTGCCGTACCCGGCAGTGGTCACCACCCTGATGGCTGAAGACGCCTGGTTCGATCTGGCCACCAGCGGTGAAATCGATCTGGTGGGTTCCCTCGGCGTCGCGCCGGAACGTTGTATCCACACCCACCCGATCAAGCGCGACAGCGATATCCGCGACGCACTGGCGTTCGGCATCACCACCTTTGTGGTGGATAACCCCGACGAGCTGCGCAAGTTCGAGAAATACGTCGACCAGGTCGAACTGCTGCTGCGGGTCAGTTTCCGCAGCCCGGTCGCCAAGGTGGATCTGTCGAAGAAATTCGGCTGCACGCCAGCCGCCGCTCGTGACCTGTTGCTGATGGCGAATGAACTGGGTATCCGCATCAAAGGCCTCTCGTTCCACGTCGGTTCCCAGGCGGCGGATCCGCGCAAGCATGTGGAGGCGGTCGAGGCCTGCGGCGAGATCATCGCCTGGAACAAACAGGCCGGCCTGCCGCCGCTTACGGTACTCGACATCGGCGGCGGCTTCCCGGTGGAGTACAACGAGGACGTGCCGCCGATCAACGAATTCTGCCGCCCGATCCGCGCAGCGCTGGCGCAGATCCCCGACGACGTGCGGCTGATCGCCGAGCCCGGCCGTTTCATCTCCGCTCCGGCGATCACCGCCGTCTCCAGCGTGATGGGCAAGGCGCTGCGCGACGGCCGCTGGTGGTACTACCTGGATGACGGCCTGTACGGTTCCTACAGCGGGCAGCTGTTCGACCACGCCAAGTATCCGGTGGATTGCCTGGAGTGGCAGGGCGAGCGCTTCCCCAGCGTGTTGGCCGGTCCCACCTGCGACAGCATCGATGTCATCGACGAGGAGATCATGCTGCCTGAGTTGAACGAAGGCGACCTGGTGGTGGGCCGCATGATGGGCGCCTATACCTGGGCCAGCGCCACCGAGTTCAACTTCTTCCGCAGGGCGCAGATCGTGGTAATCAACGAATACCTCGGCGAGGCGTGCGAGGTGGTGCCGCTGGTCGGCTGAGCGAGAGCGGTTGTGCATTGAAAAAGGCCAGGTGTGATCGCCTGGCCTTTTTTATTGTGCTGCGCCGCTCGTTGCCGCCGCCGCGTCCGGGGCCCGATCAGTCCGCCGTGCCGGTCGACCTGTTTTACCCGGATGCCGGGTTCGAAACGGCCATCGAAATACTCGCCCCAACGGAGGCGAATCAACATACCCTGAATCGGGATCATCCGGTCACGTGGTGCTTGCCCACCAAATGAACGGTGCTCGCCTGCGGTCCCTGCTCACCTGCCTCTTCGCTGAAGCGCACCTCCATTCCTGCCGCCAGCCTGTCGAAATCGCCGTCGACCACGCTGTTGCGGTGGAAATAGACCTCGCGTCCATCCGCTGTGACGATGCGTCCGTAGTCGTCCGTTGGTGCCAGCTCACTGATATGGCCGTGCTGCGGCGGTTCGTGATGTTTCACTTCGCGCCGCTCATGGCGCGCCAGATCCTCCAGTTGCCGTTGCAGAGAATCGAAGGCGTCACGCACGGCGACGTAGGGATCCTCGTAGGCTTGGTGTTTCGGTGATTCGTGCCCCGCCACCAACTCGTGGCCGGGCAGGGTCAGGTCGACACGCACCAGGAAAAGGTTGCCTTGATGGTGGCGCCGGTGCTCCTGCTCCACCACAACGCGGCAACTCATCAAGCGCGGATGAAACTGTTCCAGTTTGGTTGCCCGATCGCGCACCTTGGTCTCCAGTGTCGGCGACGGGTCCATGTGGCGGAAGGTAATCTGAATCGGTATCTGCATGGTTGTTCTCCTGTCTATCTGCGCGCCCGTTGTCCGAGACCCAATGGCTATCGGCACGACATCATGCGGGTACCCGGTTCTTCCTGGAGCGCCGACCTTGCTGATAAACATAGCAACGCAGCCGCCGCGGCGCCGCCCTCGTTCCGCCTGGCGCGGGCGGCGGGTTTCGGCCCATACTGGAACGAAAGGGAAACCACACCTATGGTCGCGCAAAGCCAATCGCGCCTGCTGCCTTATCCTTGCGAGCGGCTATTTTCGCTGGTGCTCGATATTGAGCGCTATCCCGAATTCGTCCCGGGCTACCTGCGGGCGCAGGTGTTGCGGCGCGGCACGGACACGCTGGAAGTGGAGCAGTCCGTCGGTGTCGGCCCGGCGACGGTCACCTTTCGTTCCCATGCCGAGTTCGCGCCGTTGCAGCGCATCGCCATCCACGCGGCTGACGGACCGTTTCACGGGCTGGCGATGGAGTGGAGCTTTGCGCCGCAAGGCAGCGGTTGCCGGGTCGGGTTCAGCGTCGGCTACGAATTGCGCGGCCCGTTGGCGCCGTTGCTGACCCGTTGGCTGGAGCGGAGCACGCCGGCCCTGTTCGATGCCTTTATGCGACGGGCGACTCAACTGGACGGCCAAAAGCCGATTGGGCTCCCGCCCCAGGATTATTCATAACAGATCCAGCTGTACCGCCCGACCCGGCACTCGGAACCGGGTGCAGTCTAGCGGCGCCATAGCGTCGAAGCCGAGACGGTCATAGGCAAGGCGGAAGCGCTTGCGGATCAGTTCGGCAAATTGGCCGGTGCCGCGCATGCGGCTGCCGAAACGGCTGTCGTAGATGTTGCCGCCGCGACAATCGCGCAGGCGGTTCATCACGTGGCGGGCCTTGAGCGGAGCGTGCTGGTGCAGCCACTGCTGGAACAGATCGCCCACCTCGCGCGGCAGGCGCAGCAATATGTACCCGGCGTCGGTTGCCCCTGCGGCACGAATGGCGGCCAGGATGTTTTCCAGCTCATGGTCGGTGAGCGCGGGGATCAGCGGGGCGATCAGAACGCTAACCGGGATGTCGGCGTCGCGCAGGCGGCGGATGGTTTCGAGTCGCCGCTGCGGGGCGGCGGCGCGCGGTTCCAGGGTGCGTGCCAAGGTGCGGTTGAGGGTGGTGATGGAGAGGGCAACGTGGGCGAGATTCTCGGCGGCGAGCGGCGCCAACAGGTCGATGTCGCGTTCGATCAGTGTTGATTTGGTGATGATGCTGAAGGGATGACGGAAGTTGCGCAGTACCTCCAAGATTGCACGGGTGTGGCCGAGACGGCGCTCGGCCGGTTGGTAGGCGTCGGTGTTGATGCCGACGGCGAGCGGCGCACAACAGTAGCCCGGCCGGCTCAGTTCGGCGCGCAGTTGTGCCGCCGCGTCCGGCTTGTGGAAGATTCGGCTCTCGAAGTCGAGGCCGGGGGAGAGGCCGAGGTAGGCGTGGGTGGGGCGGGCGAAGCAATAGACGCAGCCGTGTTCGCAGCCGCGATAGGGGTTGATGGAGCGATCGAATGGGACGTCCGGCGAGTCGTTGTAGCTGATCACGGTACGGCTGCTGTCGATCAGCAGCTCGGTGCGCAGCGTCGGTGCCGGCGCATCGCCGCTTCCCCAGCCGTCGTCCACCGCCTCGCGGTGGTGCTGCGCATAGCGGCTGTCGGGGTTGCTTAGCGCAGCGCGGCCGCGGCGCGATGACAGGTGTTTATCCATACACCCATTATCGACGGTTCGTAGCGTTTGCGAAACCGCTTGTTACCAGGGCAACTCCACGCCGTCGAAGCGGTAGAAACGGCCGCTTTGTTCCATGCGGAAATGGTCCGCCAGCTGCCGCATACCGCTGACGCTCTGTTGCGGGGCGTAGGGTGCGGCGTCGCCGCCCATGCGGGTGCTGACCCAGCCGGGGTGCAGCAACAACAGGCCGATGCCACGCGGACGCAGCTCCAGGGCGATGCCCTTCATCGCCGCATTGAGCGCCGCCTTACTGGAGCGGTAGGCATAACTGCGTGGGCTGCCGATGTCGGCGATGGAGCCCATATGGCTGGTGATGACCAATATCAGACGCCGCTCGCTGCACGCCGCCTGGTCGGCCAGCGCTTCGGTGACCCGTACGGCACCCAGGGTGTTGACGCGCAAGGTTTGCTCCCAGGCGTCAAAGTCGATCGACCCGAACGGGTCGCGGTCCCACTGTTCGAAGTAGACGCCGGCGTTATTGACCAGCAGGTCGATGGGCCGGTCCCGCAACTCCGCCGCAAGGGCCGCGATCTGATCGGCCGCGGTCACGTCGAGGCGGTGGATGGTGACGTTGGCGTGGCGATGGGCGAGGCGTTGCAGTTCGTCGGCCTGTTGCGGATGGCGGCAGGTGGCGTAGACGCGCCAGCCGTCGGCCGCGTACCGACGGACCCACTCCAGGCCGAGGCCGCGGTTGCTGCCGGTGACAAGGATGGTGGCCATAGGTGTATCACAACGCTAAGACTATGCTGTAGGAAAGCATAACACCGGGGGACGGGCGGATGTTGACATGGAGGGATCTGGGGCTGGGGCGCGGCGCCCAAGGAAAGGAATTTATGCCCAAAGAGCTGCATTGTCCCTACTGTGGCGTTCATGGCCGCTTCAGCCGGGTGTTTCACGGCGAGGCCCGCGAAATGGAGAGCGGCGGAGCGCTCTGTTCCGATATCTGGCAATGCCTGGCGTGCGCCAATTTTACCTATGTCATCTGGCGCAACGAGGCAGGCTACATCGACTATCGCAGCTACCCCGCCGTCCATACCCACACGGCCGCGCACCACCCGTCCTGGCCCGAAGATGCCGAACACGCCTACGCCGATGCGCTCGCCGCGTTGCTTACCGAGGATTGGGACGGGGCGATGGTGATGGCGCGCCGCGCCGTTGCGGCGGTGACGGTCGCCTGCGGGGCGCCGGCGGGTACGCTGGCGCAGGAGGTGCAGGCCTTGCGCGACCAAGGCCTGGTTCCCAATGCGCTGACCGAGTGGGCCTCCGCCATGCCCCAGTTGCATGCCGGTCCTATGCCGGCCACGGCCCACCATGCACGCGAGACGGTGCGTTTTGCCCGCCACCTGCTTGATGTGGTCTATACGCTGCCGCATGATGCAAAGCGGTATCGCTATCCGGCGCCATCTTCATAAAAGAACCTGTCTGAGCGGCCGGCACCGGCCGCGTGTCCGCTCCTTTCGCTGCGGGCCGGCCAGGGCGTCGGGCCAACCCAATCGCCGGGCGCATCGTCGCCCGCCGGCCCTTGAGCATTGGCAGGTGCGCCGTTACAGTGTGCGGTGTCACAATAGCCGGAACAAGGAATTGCTTGATGACCAGGCCGGAAGAGCGTCGCCACGGTGCGCGGCTGCTGCGCGATGAGCAGGTGGTGGTAAAGATCATCGCTGCGCCCGAATTGCCGGCGCTGATAGGGCTTTCGGTCGACTGTTCCACCGTCGACATCTCGGCCGAGGGGCTGCGTCTGCTGTTGGAGTGCCCGATCGTGAGTGGCAGCCACCTGGCGTTGGAGGTGAATGCCGGCGAGAACGGCGAAAAATATTTTCTCGGGGGCGAGGTGGCGTGGTCGCGGGAGACCGAGGCGACCGGTATCTTCCTCATCGGCGTCCACCTGCTGGACGACGCGGTCTTTCAGCTGGAGCGCTGGCGCAACCTGTTTCTCTGAGTTGCGCGCCGCGGTTGTGATTGCGCCGAACGTCCCCATCTGTCCTTTTATCTTCAACGCCGGCGCGGCGCCGAGCGACAGGAATCTTGCCATGTCCGCCCCCAACATAAAGACAGCGATTCCCTTGCAGCGTTATCAGTACGGCGAATTTCTGCTTACCGTATTGGGTGACGTTGAAAGCGACGACCCCGTGGGTTATCGCTATATCATGGCGGTGGCCAACGAAGGGGATGCGAAACCGGGGCTGTTCATCAGCGCCGAACGCGACCCAGGGGCCGGTTACCTGCTACGCGTCTCGATGGCCGACGGCTCCCAGGTGCTGGGCGGCTCCGAGATGTTCGGCGACCTCGAACGCTTCGTGAAAGAGGCGCTGGGTGTCGTCGCCACCATGCTCGACTTGAGCGACGAAATTCCACATCAACTGATGTAGACCCGCGTTCCGCGCCGGCGCCTTCCCAGTGCGCGTTCCGGGCAAGATCCCCCACCTGTTTCCCCGATCGATGTCATGGTCATGGCGTTGCAGCCGATTTGCGCGGGCTTGCAGCACGGCAATATGAGCCGACAAACATTGGCCAAGTGGTTGTCTGACCGTACAATGAGCGGTTCCTGCGGGGGAGTGTGATGTCTTATCAAGATAACTTCGATGTGATCGTGGTCGGTGGCGGCCATGCCGGGACCGAGGCGGCGTCGGCGTCGGCGCGCGCCGGCGCCCGCACGCTGCTGCTCACCCACAACATCGAGACCCTGGGCCAGATGAGTTGCAACCCCGCTATCGGCGGCATCGGCAAGGGTCACCTGGTCAAGGAGATCGATGCGCTGGGCGGTATCATGGCCCGCGCCATCGATCGCGCCGGCATCCAGTTTCGCATCCTCAACGCCAGCAAAGGCCCGGCGGTGCGCGCCACCCGTGCCCAGGCGGACCGCCAGCTTTATAGGCGGGCCGTGCGGGCCGCGCTGGAGAATCAGCCCAACCTGACCCTGTTCCAGCAGGCGGTGGATGACCTGATCGTCGAGGGAGGCCGCGCCGTCGGTGCGATAACCCAGGCCGGCCTCCGCTTCTACGCCCCGGCGGTGGTACTCACCGTCGGTACCTTTCTCGCCGGACGCATCCACGTCGGCATGGAAAACTACGAAGGGGGACGCGCCGGCGACCCGCCGGCCAACGCCCTGGCGCGCCGCCTGCGCGACCTGCCGTTACAGGTTGCGCGTCTCAAGACCGGTACGCCGCCGCGTCTCGACGGGCGCACTATCGACTGGTCGCTGCTGCAGCCCCAGCCGGGCGACGAGCCGGTGCCGGTCTTCTCCTTTCTCGGCCGTCCCGAGGAGCACCCGCGCCAAGTGCCCTGTTACATTACCCACACCAATCCGCAGACTCACGACATCATCCGCAGCGGCCTCGACCGCTCGCCCATGTATGCCGGCGTGATCGAAGGAGTGGGACCGCGCTACTGTCCGTCCATCGAGGACAAGGTGGTGCGTTTCGCCGACAAGGGGCAGCATCAGATCTTCCTGGAGCCCGAGGGGCTCGACACCCACGAGGTCTATCCCAACGGCATCTCCACCTCGCTGCCGTTCGATGTGCAGTATGCGTTGGTGCGCTCCATCCGCGGATTGGAGAATGCCCATATCGTGCGACCCGGCTACGCCATCGAATACGACTTCTTCGACCCGCGCGACCTCAATCCGACCCTGGAGACGAAACAGGTGCCCGGCCTGTTCTTCGCCGGCCAGATCAACGGCACCACCGGCTATGAGGAGGCCGCCGCCCAGGGGTTGCTGGCCGGGCTCAATGCCGCGCGCCGGTCGCTCGGGCGCGACGGCTGGTATCCGCGCCGCGACGAGGCCTATCTGGGGGTGTTGGTGGACGACCTGATCACCCGCGGTACCCGTGAGCCCTACCGCATGTTCACCTCTCGTGCCGAGCACCGCCTGCTGCTGCGCGAGGACAACGCCGACCTGCGTTTGACCCCGATTGGCAGGGAGCTGGGCCTGGTGGACGACGAGCGTTGGGCCGTCTTCGAGGCCAAGCGCGCGGCCATCGAGGCGGAGCAGCAGCGCCTGAACGACGGTTGGGTGCGGCCGCAGACGGTGCCGGACGACGAGGCGGTGCGGGTGTTCGGCCAGCCGTTGGCGCGGGAATACCGCCTGCTCGATCTGTTGCGCCGGCCCGATGTGAGTTATGACTCACTCATGAGCCTGGCCGCGGCAGGGCAGGGTGTAGTCAATCCGGTCGTAGCGGAGCAGGTGGAGATCCAGGCCAAGTACGCCGGTTACATCGAGCGCCAGCAGGAGGAGATCCGCCGCCAGCGGCGCCACGAGCAGGCGCCGTTGCCCGCCGATATCGATTACCGTGGGGTGCGCGGTCTTTCCGCCGAGGTGTGCGAGAAGCTCCAGCGCCACCGACCGGCGACGGTGGGCCAGGCGAGCCGCATCCCCGGCATCACGCCGGCGGCGATATCGTTGTTGTTGGTGCACTTGAAGAAGCGCGAACTGCCCCGGGTTTCCGCATGAGATCGGGAGTCTCTCCCGTTGTCGCCGCCGTTGTCGCGATGCTGTCAGTCATCGTTGTCGGCACGGATGCGCAGGCGTCCGGTTTTGCCGTCAGCGATCGCAGCGTCAGCAGTCTGGGTAGCGCCTTCGCCGGTACCGCTGCCGTGGCCCAGGACGCCAGCGTCGTCTACAACAATCCGGCGGCGATGCAGCAACTCGGCAGCAGCGAATTGAGCGTTGCGGTGCACGACATCAGCGCGCAGATCCAGTATCACGACCGGGGCTCCAACGTCAGCGGACCGACCAGCTACGATGCCAGCCATACGAACCTGACCCCCAATCTTTACTATGTCGATACGGTCTCGCCGCGTTCCCGCTTCGGCATCGGCCTGTATGTTCCCTATGCGTTGGGCGTGACCTACGACGACCAATGGCGCGGCCGCTATCAGTCGATCAAATCGACGATGACCGCCTTCAACATCAGTCCGGCATTTTCCTATCAGTTCACCCCCAAGGTGGCGGTGGGCGGCAGCATCGATGCCCAATACATGACCGCCGATATGGAGACCGCGGTGGATTTCGGTACCATTTGCTTAGCTAAGCTCCCGTCCGCGATGTGTAGTGGGTTGGTACCGCAACAGAGCGACGGCGCCCAGACCCTCAAGGGCGACGGCTGGGCGCTGGGTTACAGCCTCGGGCTGACCGATACGCTGAGCGAGCGCTGGCGCCTGGGCATCGTCTACCACAGCGCCACCCATCAGAACCTAACCGGTACCTCCACCTTTGCTAACGTCCCAGCTGTACTTGCGGGAACATTTACCAACAGCGCGGCCAGCGCACGCCTCAATACTCCCCAATCGGCCAGTATCAGTCTGGCCTATGCGGCCGGCGAACGGCTCGACCTGCTGGCCGACTACACCTGGACCGGATGGAGTTGCCACCGGGATTTCCGCATCAAATTCGCCAACGGCCTGCCCGACAGCGTGACCCATTACAACTGGCGCGATAGCGGCTACTATGCGCTGGGCCTGGCCTATCGTCTGACGCCGCACTGGCTGCTGCGTGCCGGCGCCGCCTACGATCAGTCGCCGGTCCCCGATGTGCAACATCGTGCGGTGCTCGGTCCCGACACCGATCGCCGTTGGTACACCACCGGCGTCCGCTATGCGCCGACCAAGCGCTTCTCCCTGGATGGCGCCATCGCCTATCTGGCGATGAGTGCCGCCGGCATCGATACCACCGACGCGACCGGTCACCACCTGGTGGGCAGCTACAGCCTGGCCGCCACCTTCGTCAGCCTGCAGGCCAACTGGAAGTTCTGAACCGTGTCCGCTACCGTCCATGAACGCTTGGCGGGTGGCATCGCCGCCCTGGGCTTGGCGCTGGACGCCGCACAGCAGCAGCGGCTGCTTGCCTATCTGGCGCTGCTGCTGAAATGGAACAAGGCGTATAACCTGACGGCGGTACGCGACCCGCTGGAGATGGTGACCAAGCATCTGCTCGACTCCCTGGCCCTGCTGCCGCACCTGCAAGGGGGGCGGCTGCTCGACGTGGGCAGCGGCGCCGGCCTGCCGGGCATCCCGCTGGCCATCGCGGCGCCGCAACGGGAGGTCACCCTGCTCGACGCCAACAGCAAGAAGACGCGGTTCCTGCTCCAGGCCAAGGGAGAGTTGGGGCTTTACAATCTCTCTGTGGTACATTCGCGCGTGGAACAGTACCGGCCCGAGCGCTTGTTTGATACCGTAACCGCCCGGGCCTTCGCGTCTCTGGCCGAACTGTATCAGGACACTGCACACCTGCTGGCGCCGGGCGGCTGCCTGTTGGCAATGAAGGGCGAGTATCCGGCGCAGGAGCTGGCTGCGCTGCCGCAGGGTGTTGTGGTGCGCGAGGTGATCGCGGTGACGGTTCCCGGATTGCGGGCGCAGCGCCATCTGGTACGTATCGCGTCCGGCGGCTGAGCGGCGCGCAGGAGAAGAAGTGATGGGCAAGATTATCGCAGTGGCCAATCAGAAGGGCGGGGTCGGCAAGACCACCACCTGCATCAATCTGGGTGCGTCGCTGGCGGCGACCAAGCGCAGCGTGCTGGTCGTCGATCTCGATCCCCAGGGCAATGCGACCGTCGGCAGCGGCGTCGACAAGAGCGGATTCGAACACAGCAGCTACGACATGCTGTTGGGCCATGCATCGGTGGAGCAGGTGATCCTGCGCGCCGAGCAGGCCGGCTATGACCTGGTTCCCACCAACGGCGATCTCACGGCGGCGGAGGTGGAACTGATCGCCGTCCCGCAGCGCGAGCGACGCTTGCGCGACGCGCTGCACGCGGTGCGGGACAAGTACGACTTCATCCTGGTGGACTGCCCGCCGTCGCTCAACATGCTGACGCTCAATGCGTTGGTCGCGGCCGATTCGGTGATGATCCCGATGCAGTGCGAGTACTACGCGATGGAGGGACTCACCTCGCTGCTCAACACCATCGAGCAGATCCGCAGCACGGTCAATCCCGAGCTGAAGCTGGAGGGGCTGCTGCGCACCATGTTCGACCCGCGCAGCAATCTCTCCAACGACGTCTCGGGCCAGCTCATCATGCACTTCGGCAACAAGGTCTACCGCACCGCGATCCCGCGCAACATCCGTCTGGCGGAGGCGCCCAGCTTCGGCCTGCCTGCACTGATCCACGACCGCGCCTCGCGCGGCGCGGTGGCTTATCTGGCACTGGCGGGCGAAATTCTGCGGCGCGACGAAAACAACAGTTCCGAATTGCGGGTTTCGGGTTCCGCATGATCCCGTAGCCGATAACGCGATACTCGGAACACAAACTCGGAATTGAATGACGATGGCAGTGAAGAAAAAAGGCTTGGGGCGCGGTCTGGAGGCTCTGCTGGGGGCGGCGGCTGCACCGGCGCCGGGCGCGGCCACGGCGGCGGAAGCGGGCAGCATGGATGGCGAGCTGCGTAATCTGCCGGTGGACGTGATCCAACGCGGCAAATATCAGCCACGCATCGACATGCACCCGGACACGCTGCAGGAACTGGCCGATTCCATTCGTGCCCAGGGTGTGGTTCAGCCCATCGTGGTGCGGCCCATCGGCGAAAACCGTTACGAAATCATCGCCGGCGAGCGCCGCTGGCGCGCGGCGCAGATGGCCGGTCTGCACGATATCCCCGCAGTGATCCGCGAAGTGGCCGACAACGCCGCCATCGCCATGGCGCTGATCGAGAACATCCAGCGCGAACAGCTCAACCCGATGGAAGAGGCGCGCGCCTTGCAGCGCCTGATCGACGAATTCGAACTGACCCATCAGCAGGCCGCCGAGGCGGTGGGACGCTCACGCGTGGCCGTCTCCAACCTGCTGCGCCTGCTCTCCCTCAACGACGACGTCAAACGCCTGCTGGAAAACGGCGACCTGGAGATGGGCCATGCCCGTGCCCTGCTGGCGCTGGAAGGCAAACAGCAGAGCGCGGCCGCCCAGTCGGTGGTCGCCAAGGGGCTGTCGGTGCGCGAGACCGAGCGGCTCGCCAAGCACCTGCTGGAGAGCCCCGCCGAACAGGTCAAAGCCAAGGCCGCCGACCCCGATACCAAGCGGCTGGAACAGGATCTGTCGCAGAAGCTGGGTGCCCAGGTGGCGCTGCAGCACGGTGCCAAAGGCAAGGGTAAGCTGGTCATTCAATACAACAGCCTGGACGAGTTGGACGGCATTCTTGCCCATATTCGCTAGCGTCGAGGGACGGTTTTTGTCATTTGTCATAAATCACAATTGACTTATATAAATCCAATTTATCCACATATCATTGACCCTCGCCTGTTCGCTCTATATACTTCCGCGCCGCTGAGAGTACTAACGCCCCCCCGGCGCATTGTCCACGAAAACGATGCAATTTCGATGGTCGTCGCCGGTCCGGCGGGGCCGGTTAGGAGGGCCTCACGCATGAGCAGTGCCAACATACAACTAAGGCACGCCATGCGTCGGTTGCTGGTGCTCCAGCTTGTGTTGACGACGATTGTGGCCCTGAGCGGATTTGTCTGGCAGGGTCTCATTGCGGTACGCCCAGCCCTGTTCGGCGGCGCGAGCGCGATGGTCGGCACTCTGGTGATTGCGTGGTATGGTCGTCGGGCGGAGAGAGCCGGCGCCAGCGTTGCCCGCAACGCCAGCTTAATTTATGGCAGCGCCATTATTCGGTTTGCTATCGTAATGGTGCTACTTTTTGTGGGGATAGCGATTCTTCGTTTGCAGCCGGTGTGGCTGTTCGCCGGATTCATCGCGGCCCTTTTGGCACAAATGATATTGACAGCCTTGGTTCCTGAGACAAAAACATGGCGAGCGAAACGCTGACGGCAAGCGGATATATCCATCACCACCTGACCAACCTCACCTTCGGCCATCTGGCCGGCGGCCACTGGGCCTTCGCCAACAGCGCGGAGCAGGCCAAGGAGATGGGGTTCTGGGCTTTCAATGTCGATATGCTGGGCTGGTCGCTGTTCCTGGCCCTGTTTTTCTTCTTTCTGTTCCGCAGCGTTGCCAAGCGCGCCACCTCCGGGGTGCCGGGCGGGCTACAGAACTTCATCGAGTGGCTGGTGGAGTTCGTCGACAGCTCGGTGCGCGGCTCCTTCAGCGGCAAGAACGACCTGATCGCCCCGTTGGCGCTGACCGTCTTCGTGTGGGTCTTTTTGATGAACTTCATGGATCTGCTGCCGGTCGACTGGCTGCCGATGACGGCGGAACAGTTCGGTAAGCACGCCCTCGGCATGGACCCTCTTCACGTATTTTTCCGGGTAGTGCCGTCCGCCGACCCCAACATCACCTTCGGCCTGGCCCTCGGCGTGTTCTGGCTGATGCTCTACTACAGCGTCAAGATCAAGGGCATCGGAGGTTTCCTCGCCGAGTTGGCGTTCCAGCCCTTCGGCAAGTTCGGCTTGCCGTTCAACCTGATCCTCGAGGGCATCTCCCTCATCTCCAAGCCGATCTCTCTGTCGCTGCGACTGTTCGGCAACATGTACGCAGGCGAAACCATCTTCATCCTGATTGCACTGATGTACAGCGCCGGCTGGCTCCTGGGCAGCTTCGGCGGCCTGTTGCAGATTGGCTGGGCCATCTTCCATATCCTGATCATTCTGCTGCAGGCGTTCATCTTCATGACGCTGACCATCGTCTATCTGGACATGGCGCACCAACACCACTGATTTTCAGATATCAACTTAAACGCAATTCAACCTACTCAACTTAGGAGAAAACCTATGGAACATGCACTGCTCTACATCGCCGGCGCCCTGATGATGGGTCTGGGCGCGCTCGGTGCCGCCGTCGGTATCGGTATCCTCGGTTCCAAATTCCTGGACGGCGCCGCCCGCCAGCCGGAACTGATCCCGCTGCTGCGCACCCAGTTCTTCATCATGATGGGTCTGGTCGACGCCGTGCCGATGATCGCCGTCGGTATTGCGCTCTACGTCCTGTTCGCCGTGGCGGCGCAGTAAGCCCGACGTCCGGACCACATACGGAAACGTACGGAATCCACCCATGCAACACGAGGTGCGAACATGAATATCAATGCGACCCTGTTTGGGCAGTCCATCGCATTTTTCGTGTTTGTCTGGCTCGTCATGAAATACATATGGCCGCCGTTGATCGCGGCCCTGGACGAGCGCAAAAAGACAATCGCCGATGGACTCGCCGCCGCCGAGCGGGGCAAGCATCAGCAGGTGCTGGCCGAACAGCACGCTGCCGAGGAGCTGCACGCCGCCAAAGGGCGTGCTGCAGAGATTATCGCCAGGGCCGAAAAGCGGGCCGCGGAGATTATCGATGAAGCGAAGCACGCCGCACATGCCGAGGGCGACCGCGTCAAGGCGGCCGCCAACGCCGAACTGGAACAGGAGGTCAACCGTGCCCGCGAGCAATTGCGCGCTCAGGTGGTCTCTCTGGCCGTGGTCGGCGCAGGCAAGGTGCTGAAGCGCGAGATCGATACCAAGGCGCACGACGATCTGCTCAAAGATCTCGTCGCCCAACTGTAAGGTCCGACGCTCATGGCTGAAAAGACAACGATCGCCCGCCCTTACGCCGAAGCCGTCTTCGAGGTTGCCAATGAACAGGGCAAGCTCAAGGAGTGGTCGGAGATGCTGCAGCTGGCAGCGGCGGTGGCATGCCACGAGCAGGTGGCGCCGCTGCTGGACAGCCCGCAGCTCGACAAGGCGCAGCGCGGCCAGATGGTTATCGACATTTGCGGCGACAAGCTCAACGACGCGGGCAAGAGCCTGATCCGTGTCCTGGCCGAAAACCACCGTCTCAGTGTGCTGACCGAAATTGCCGTGCTCTACGAAGTGGAGCGCGCCAAGGCGGAACAGCGCATCAGCGCCGAGGTGATCTCGGCAACGCCGCTATCTGATAGCCAGAAGCAGGCGATTGCCGCAGCACTGAAAAAACGCTTGGGACGTGATGTGGCCCTGGAATGTTCGGTCGACGAGGCGCTGCTTGGCGGCGCCGTCGTGCGTGCCGGCGACATGGTCATCGACGGTTCGGTTACGGGCAAGCTGGAACAGCTGGGTACGGCGCTGTTGCGCTGACCGGGCCTGCTAGAGGACGAAAAGAATGCAACTCAATCCTTCCGAAATCAGTGAACTGATTAAACAGCGCATCTCCGGCTTCACCGCCGAGGTCGAGGCCCGTACCGAAGGTACGGTGGTAAGTCTCTCCGACGGCATCGTCCGCATTCACGGCCTGGCAGACGTCATGTCCGGCGAAATGCTGGAGTTCCCCAAGGACACCTTCGGCATGGCGCTCAACCTGGAGCGCGACTCCGTCGGCGCGGTCATCCTGGGCGACTACGAGCACATCTCCGAAGGCGACAAGGTCAAGTGCACCGGCCGCATCATGGAAGTGCCGGTGGGCGAGGCCCTGCTGGGCCGCGTGGTGGATGGCCTGGGCATGGCCATTGACGGCAAGGGGCCGATCAGCGCCGAGGGCAGCTCGCCCATCGAAAAGATCGCCCCGGGCGTGTTGTGGCGCAAGTCGGTCGACCAGCCGATGCAGACCGGCCTCAAGTCCATCGACTCCATGGTGCCCATCGGTCGCGGCCAGCGCGAGCTGATCATCGGCGACCGCCAGACCGGCAAGACCGCCGTGGCCATCGACGCCATCATCAACCAGAAGGGCACCGGCGTTAAGTGCATCTACGTTGCGATCGGCCAGAAGGCATCTTCGGTGGCCAACGTGGTGCGCAAGCTGGAAGAGCACGGCGCGCTGGCGCACACCATCATCGTAGCCGCCACCGCCTCCGATTCCGCCGCGATGCAGTTCATCGCGCCCTACGCCGGCTGCGCCATGGGCGAGTACTTCCGCGACAAGGGCGAAGATGCCCTGATCGTCTACGATGACCTGACCAAGCAGGCCTGGGCCTACCGTCAGGTCTCCCTGCTGCTGCGCCGTCCGCCCGGACGCGAGGCCTACCCCGGCGACGTGTTTTACCTGCACTCCCGTTTGTTGGAGCGCGCCGCGCGCGTCAACGTCGAATGGGTGGAGAAATTGACCAACGGTGCCGTCAAGGGCAAGACCGGCTCGCTCACCGCGCTGCCGATCATCGAAACCCAGGCGGGCGACGTCTCCGCGTTCGTTCCGACCAACGTGATCTCCATCACCGACGGTCAGATCTTCCTGGAGTCCGACCTGTTCAATGCCGGTATCCGTCCCGCCATCAACGCCGGTCTGTCGGTGTCGCGTGTCGGCGGGGCGGCGCAGACCAAGATCATCAAGAAGCTGGGCGGCGGTATCCGTCTGGCCCTGGCCCAGTACCGTGAGCTGGCGGCCTTCGCGCAGTTCGCCTCCGACCTGGACGAGGCCACCCGCAAGCAGATCGACCGCGGTCAGCGCGTCACCGAGCTGATGAAGCAGTTCCAGTACTCGCCGATGAACGTGGCCCAGATGGCCGTGTCGCTGTTCGCCGCCAACCAGGGTTTCCTGGACGACGTCGGCGTGCACAAGGTGGTCGATTTCGAAGCGGCCCTGCAAAGCTATATGAAGGCGGAGCACGGCGAGTTGATGGCGAAGATTGCGCAGACCGGTGACTACAACGCCGAGATCGAAAACGCACTGCGTGACGCCGTTGAGAACTTCAAGGCGAACAACACCTGGTAAGCGAGGGTTGATCGATGGCCAGCGGTAAAGAGATACGCAGCAAGATCAAAAGCGTGCAGAGCACGCAGAAGATCACCCGCGCCATGGAGATGGTGGCTGCCAGCAAGATGCGCAAGGCGCAGGATCGCATGACTGCGACCCGCCCCTATGCGCAGAAGATGCGGGCGGTGATCCATCATCTGGCTCACGCCCACTCCGAGTACAAGCACCCGTTCATGACGCAGCGCGAAGTCAGGCGGATCGGCCTGATCGTCGTCTCCTCCGATCGTGGCCTGTGCGGCGGGCTGAACATCAATGCGTTCAAGTCGTCGCTGCAGCTGATCAAGGAGTGGGACGCGAAGAGCGTCGAGGTGGATATGTGCGTGATCGGCCAGAAGGGCGCGGGCTTTTTCAGCCGCCTCAAGGGTCGCATCCTGGCACAGGCCACCCAGCTGGGCGATGCGCCGAAGCTGATGGAGATCGTCGGCGCGGCCAAGGTGATGATGGATGCCTACAGCAACGGCGAGGTCGATCGCGTCTACCTGGTGTTCAACGAGTTTATCTCCACCATGACGCAGAAGCCGCGTGTCGAACAGCTGTTGCCGACCCCGGCGGGCGAGGACGACGAGGCGTTGGCGCATCACTGGGACTACCTGTACGAACCGGAAGCGGGCGAGGTGCTGGATCAGCTGCTGAACCGCTACGTCGAGTCGCTGGTATACCAGGGCGTAATCGAAAACATCGCCTGTGAGCAGGCGGCGCGCATGGTGGCGATGAAGGCCGCCTCCGACAACGCGGGCAACCTGATCGGCGAACTGCAACTGGCCTACAACAAGGCACGCCAGGCGGCGATCACTCAGGAGCTGTCCGAGATCGTGGCCGGCGCCGCTGCGGTATAGCGCGGGAACGGATTTAAATTGAAGAGGAACCGAACATGAGTTCTGGAAAGATCGTACAAATCATCGGTGCCGTGGTCGACGTGGAGTTTCCGCGCGATGCGATGCCGAAGGTGTTCAACGCCATCACCGTCAGCGACGTGGGCACCACTCTGGAAGTCCAGCAGCAGCTGGGCGACGGCGTGGTGCGCGCCATCGCCATGGGCACCACCGACGGCCTGAGGCGCGGCATGGGTGTCGCCGACACCGGTGCCGCCATCTCCGTGCCGGTGGGCAAGGCGACCCTGGGCCGCATCATGGACGTGCTGGGCAACCCGGTCGACGAGGCCGGCCCGGTGGAAGCCGAGGCCAGGATGCCGATCCATCGCAAGGCCCCGGCCTATGCCGATCAGGCGCCCGCGGTGGAGATCCTGGAGACCGGTATCAAGGTTATCGATCTGGTCATGCCCATCGCCAAGGGCGGTAAGGTCGGTCTGTTCGGCGGCGCCGGCGTCGGCAAGACCGTGACCCTGATGGAGCTGATCCGCAACATCGCCGTCGAGCATTCGGGTTTCTCCGTGTTCGCCGGCGTCGGCGAACGTACCCGCGAAGGCAACGACTTCTACCACGAGATGAAAGAAGGCGGCGTGCTGGACAAGGTGGCCCTGGTCTACGGCCAGATGAACGAACCGCCCGGCAACCGTCTGCGCGTGGCCCTGACCGGCCTGACCATGGCCGAGTACTTCCGCGACGAAGGCCGCGACGTGCTGTTGTTCATCGACAACATCTACCGTTACACCCTGGCCGGTACCGAGGTCTCCGCACTGCTCGGCCGTATGCCCTCCGCGGTGGGTTACCAGCCGACCCTGGCTTCCGAGATGGGCGCCCTGCAGGAGCGCATCACCTCCACCAAGGCCGGTTCCATCACCTCCTTCCAGGCGGTTTACGTCCCGGCGGACGACCTCACCGACCCGTCCCCGGCGACCACCTTCGCCCATCTGGACGCGACCCTGGTGCTGTCCCGCCAGGTGGCCGAGCTGGGTATCTACCCGGCGGTGGACCCGCTCGATTCCACCTCGCGCCAGCTCGATCCGCTGGTGGTGGGCCAGGAGCATTACAGTGTGGCCCGTGCGGTGCAGTCGAACCTGCAGCGCTACAAGGAGCTGCGCGACATCATCGCCATCCTGGGCATGGACGAGCTGTCGGAAGAGGACAAGCTGGCCGTCTCCCGCGCCCGTAAGATTCAGCGCTTCCTGTCGCAGCCGTTCTTCGTCGCCGAGGTCTTCACCGGCGCGCCCGGCAAGTACGTGTCGCTGAAGGAGACCATCCGCGGCTTCAAGGGCATCGTCGACGGCGAGTACGACCACCTGCCGGAGCAGGCCTTCTACATGGTCGGCACCATCGAAGAGGCCGTCGAGCGGGGCAAGAGCGTCTAAGCGACGTGAAATGGGGGTAGAGCAATGGCAATGACCATGCACGTAGACGTAGTGAGCGCCGAGGCCTCCATCTTTGCCGGTACGGTGGAGCAGCTGTTCGCCCCGGCGCTGGAGGGCGAGGTGGGCGTCATGCCCCGCCACTGTCCTTACCTGACCACGCTGCGGCCCGGCCAGGTGCGCGTCGTCAAACAGGGCGGCGAAGAGGAGTTCTTTTACGTCTCCGGCGGCGTCCTGGAGGTTCAGCCGCACACCGTTACCGTGTTGGCCGACACCGCGTTGCGCGCCAAGGACGTGGACGAGGCCGCCGCCCAGCAGGCGAAAGAGCGGGCCGAACGTGCCATGCAGGACCGCACCAGCGAGCTCGAATATGCCGAGGCCCAGGCGGAACTGGCCCAGGCCATCGCCCAGTTGCAAACCCTTCGGCGCTTGCGGGAGAGGGCCAGGGTTTGAACGTAACGGAAGGCGTGAGAACCAAAAAGGGCAGTGTTACACTGCCCTTTTTGCATTTGGAGAGCAGGTAATGGCAGAGCAGCGGGTCGGACGCAACAAGGTCGTCTCCATCACCTACAGCGTCCGCGACAGCCAGGATGACAATCTGATGGAGGTGGTCGACATCCCGGTCGACTACCTGCACGGCGGCCGCGTCGGGCTGTTCGAAAAGATCGAGGCGGCGCTGGAGGGCAAGGGCGTCGGCGATCGCGTCGAGGTGATACTGACGCCGGAGGAGGGTTTCGGCCCGCACGATCCGAGCAAGACCTTTACCGACGTGATCGAGAACGTGCCGCCGGAGTTTCGCCAAAAGGGTGCCCAGGCCGAGTTCTACAACGAAGCGGGCGAAACCATCAACATGGTGGTGACCCATATCGACGCCGGCACCGTGACCCTGGACGGCAACCACCCTTTTGCCGGTAAGACGGTGGTCTTCGCCGTCGAGGTCGCGGCGCTACGCGACGCTACGCCGGACGAGCGGATAGCCGGCGAGGCGCAACAGGCGCAGGGGATGCACTGAGCGGCCGAAGCACGAACTGTCGCACAGGATATGGATGGTGATCTATATGACAATACGTCGGCACGACGCGCTCGCCGCGCGCCGGTGTATGAGTCGTTGAAGCAACGATACGATTGCGGTTCTCGCAGATAACTTCGGCCAGGCACATAGAGCCATGACCCAGCCTCTTGAAGTAATTATTCTCGCCGCCGGCCAGGGCACCCGGATGAAGTCGGCATTGCCCAAAGTGCTGCATGAGATCGGCGGCGAGCCGATGTTACGCCGCGTGCACGACGTCGCGCGCGAACTGGCGCCGCGGCATATCCACGTGGTGTACGGCCATGGCGCCGAACAGGTGCGGGAGCGGCTGGCGGATCTGGACGTCGCCTGGGTGTTGCAGGAGCGCCAGCTCGGCACCGGCCATGCGGTGGCGCAGGCGCTGCCCGGCGTGGATGACGGCAGCACGGTGCTGGTGCTCTACGGCGACGTGCCGCTGATCCGCGCCGAGACGCTGCGCGACCTCACTGCCGCCGCTGCCGACGCTCTCGCCCTCATCACCGTGACGCTGGACGATCCCACCGGCTATGGCCGCATCGTGCGCGATGCCGGCGGCCGCATCAGCCGCATCGTCGAACAGAAGGACGCCGACGAGCAGCAGCGCGCGATCCGCGAAGGCAACACCGGCCTGCTGGCGGTCTCCGCCGCGCGGCTGCGCGATTGGCTGGCGCGGCTCGACAACGATAATGCCCAGAGTGAGTACTACCTTACCGACATCGTCGCCATGGCGGTGACCGACCGCGTTGCGGTCCGCAGCGTCGCCGCGCCGACGGTGGAAGAGGTCAGCGGTGTCAACGATCGCACCCAGCTCGCCGCGCTGGAGCGGGCGTTGCAGCGGCGTCAGGCGCAGACGCTGATGCTGGCAGGCGTGACCCTGCGCGACCCCGAACGCTTCGATCTGCGCGGCACCCTTACGGCCGGGCGCGACGTCGTCATCGACGTCGGGGTGGTGCTGGAGGGCAACGTAGTGTTGGGCGACGGCGTCGCCGTCGGCCCCAACTGCGTACTGAAAAATGCAAAGATCGGTGAAGGCAGCGAAATCAAGGCGATGAGCGTCATCGAGGATGCGGTCATCGGTGCCGGCGCCCACATCGGACCGTTCGCCCGTATTCGTCCGGAAACACGGCTGGCCGACGGCGTCCACATCGGCAACTTCGTCGAAGTGAAAAAGAGCGCCATCGGCGCCGGCTCCAAGATCAACCACCTGAGCTACATCGGCGACACCACCATGGGCGCCAAGGTCAACATCGGCGCCGGCACCATCACCTGCAACTACGACGGCGCCAACAAGCACCGCACGGTGATCGGCGACAACGTCTTCGTCGGTTCCGATACCCAGCTGGTGGCCCCGGTGACGGTCAACGACAACGCCACCATCGGCGCCGGCTCGACCATCACCAAGGACGCGCCGGCCGGCGAGCTGACCCTCAGCCGCAACAAACAGACGACGCTCAGCGGCTGGAAACGGCCGCTGAAAGAGAAAAGCAACAAGTGACGAGTTTCAAGCAAAGCCTTGCTCTTACTTGTCACTTGAAACGTGAACCCTGCAACTGGATTTAAACCATGTGTGGAATCGTAGGCGGTGTAGCGGAGCGCGACGTCGTAGCCATCCTGATCGAAGGGCTGCGCCGCCTGGAATACCGCGGCTACGACTCGGCCGGCATCGCCGTGCTGGACGACAGCGACCGGATGCAGCGGGTGCGCGCCCTGGGCAAGGTGGCCGCCCTCGCCGAGGCGATGGGCCAGAACCCCCTGCGCGGCACCACCGGCATCGCCCACACCCGCTGGGCCACCCACGGCGTGCCCAGCGAACGCAACGCCCATCCGCATCTCTCCCGCGACACCGTCGCCATCGTCCACAACGGCATCATCGAGAACTACGAGGCCCTGCGCAGCCAGCAGCGCGAGCAGGGCTACGAGTTCAGTTCCGAAACCGATACCGAGGTGATGGCGCACCGCATCCACGCCCACACCGACGCCGGCCGCGACCTGCTCGCCGCGGTGCAGGCCACCGTCGCCGAACTGCACGGCGCCTACGCCCTGGGCGTGATCAGCAGCGCCGAGCCCGGCCGGATGATCGCCGCGCGCCGCGGCAGCCCGCTGGTGGTCGGCGTCGGCATCGGCGAAAATTTCATTGCCTCCGACGTCGCCGCCCTGCTGCCGGTGACGCGTCGTTTCCTGTTCCTGGAAGAGGGCGACATCGCCGACATCACCCGCGAGTCGGTCACCGTCTACAACGCCGCCGGCCGCCCGGTGCAGCGCCCGGTCAGGGAGAGCGAGCTGAGCCTCGATGCCGTCGAGCGCGGCGAGTATCGCCACTACATGCTCAAAGAGATCCACGAACAGCCCCAGGCCATCGCCGAGACCCTGGAGGGGCGCATCGCCGATCATCACGTACTGGAAGCGGCCTTCGGTCCCCAGGCCGCGGCCGTATTGGATCGGGTGCGCTCGGTACAGATCGTCGCCTGCGGCACCAGTTTCCACGCCGGCCTGGTCGCCCGCAACTGGTTCGAGGGCCTAGCGGGCGTTCCGTGCCGGGTCGAGGTGGCGAGCGAATTTCGTTACCGCCACCCAGTGCTGGAGCGCGACGCGCTATACGTCTTCATCTCCCAGTCCGGCGAGACCGCCGACACCCTCGCCGCCATGCGCAAGATCAAAGCCGAACGCAACGCGACGGCCACTAGTGCGCCCCCTCTCCACCAGGGAGAGGGCAGGGGTGAGGGGATCAAATCGGCAGGGATCAAAGTCAGCTACCCGACCTTGGCGATTTGCAACGTCCCCGAAAGCTCCCTCGTGCGCGAGGCCGACCTGACGCTGATGACCCGCGCCGGCCCCGAGATCGGCGTCGCCTCCACCAAGGCCTTCACCACCCAGTTGGTTGCGCTGCTGCTCATCGTCGTGGCCCTCGGCCGCCGCCACAAACTGAGCGCCGAAGGCGAAGCCGCCATCGTAGACCAGCTCGCCGCCCTGCCGCGCCAAGTGGAAGCGGTGCTCGCCCTCGACCCGGCGATCCTGCAACTGGCCGAACGCTTCACCACCAAACAGCACGCCCTGTTCCTCGGCCGCGGCGTGCAATACCCGGTGGCGATGGAGGGCGCCCTCAAGCTCAAGGAGATCTCCTACATCCACGCCGAAGCCTACCCCGCCGGCGAACTCAAACACGGCCCGCTGGCCCTGGTGGACGAAGAGATGCCGGTCATCGCCGTCGCACCCAACGACGAACTGCTGGAAAAACTCAAATCCAATCTGGAAGAGGTGCGCGCCCGCGGCGGCGAACTCTACGTCTTTGCCGACCACGCCAGCGGCCTCAACGGCTCCGAGCGGGTCCACGTCACCGTCCTCCCCGCCGCCGGCGATCACGTCACCCCGATTATTTTCACCATCCCCCTGCAACTGCTCGCCTACCACGTCGCCGTCCTGCGCGGCACCGACGTGGATCAGCCGCGCAACCTCGCCAAGAGCGTAACCGTCGAATAGGCGTTACTGTCCAGGCGAAAGCGTCATAGGCAAATTAAATCTGAAAAGTACGGCGTGATGATGATCGGAAACGCATTCCGGCCTTGAATGGCTGTCCTCACATCACCGGGCAATGGCCTAATCAGAAGGCGCCTCCGCTGAGTTCCACTTTCGGCCAGAAGAGGTCGGTCGCCTCGGAATCAATTTGTAGGAAAACTCCTACAGACACTACGGGACTTGCGGGGCATCATTCACACAGCGGCCGCTATATCCCTCAATTGCCGGGTGTTATGCGGCACCGCATAACACCCCTGTATTTTTCCTAATCAACTGAACGAGCGAAGAAATGAACCGAATTTCCAAGGGGCGTTATACGGCAGATATTCAATTTTCGGCGTTATACGG
>OFHG01000070.1_pt1 | contig 47176 bp, 43 predicted proteins | sample 1521931 | NCBI WGS metagenome assembly OFHG01 (sample SAMEA2468438, study PRJEB22500) | soil metagenome | biome: Glassland; feature: Farmland; material: Clay | place: Australia | collected 2013-01-31 | depth 0.55 m
TGTTTTCGCGCGGAGGCGCGGAGAAATCAAAAACTTTTGTTTCACGCATTCTCAGCGTCCCTGCGCCTCTGCGCGAGACCGGTTTTAAGATCTTGACTCGCTTTATGGGTCTGAGGCTTGCCTCGTTAAGTTTGTTATTGACTCCTGATGCACAATGCATGATTCATGATACACGATTTCATCGATCCGGAAAAGCTTTTTTCATCCGCATCTTGTATCCTGCATCCTATTTGATCCCGTACTTCTCCATGCGGTAGATAAGTGTGGGACGTGTGATCCTCAGATATTCCGCTGCCCTGGTCTGGTTGCCCTTGTGTTTTTCGAGCGCCTTGATGATGAGGCTCTTTTCCAGGTCTTCGAGTGAAACTCCCTCGTCCGGGAGGTTCAGGATGATGTTCTCGACGTCCGCTTTTTCCCTCTTCAGTTTGTCAGGCAAATCGGCAAGGGTAATGACGTCACCGCGCCGGAGCACCGACGCACGCTCGATGACGTTCTCGAGTTCACGTACGTTTCCCGGCCATCCGTACGTCTTCATCATTGAAAACGCCTCGGAGTCGAACGTTAACGCCGCGCCCGCACCGTATTTTTTCAGGAAGTGATGCACGAGCAGGGGGATATCGTCCCTGCGCTCACGGAGCGGGGGCATGTGAAGCGTGACCACGCTCAGCCGGTAATAGAGGTCCTCGCGAAAGCGCCCTTCTTTGACCTCCCGTTCGATATCTTTATTCGTGGCGGCAATCACGCGCACATCCAGGTCGACCGGACGATTGCCGCCCACGCGGTCCACCTGTCGTTCCTGGAGCGCGCGAAGGATCTTGGCCTGAAGGTCTATGCGGAGATCGCTGATCTCATCGAGGAAGATCGTGCCGCCGGCGGCGAATTCGAACTTTCCCTCGCGGTCCTTCACCGCCCCGGTGAAGGCGCCTTTTACATGGCCGAAGAGCTCGCTCTCGATCAGGTTCTCGGGGATCGCAGCGCAGTTCACCGCCACAAAAGGGCCGTCCGCACGGGGGCTGTTGTAATGGATGCCTTTTGCAAGAAGTTCCTTGCCCGTGCCGCTCTCGCCCGTGATCAGCACGCTCGCGTCGCTCGCGGCGACACGTCCCGCCAGGGACAGCACGTCCTTGATTTTCTCGCTGACACCGATGATGCTCTCAAAACGATATCGGTCCGTAATCTCGGCGCGAAGTTCGACATTCTCTTTTTCCAGCCTCCGCATCCTGAGCGCCTTGTGGAGCGTAAGACGAAGTTCGTCGCGGTTGAACGGTTTGGTAATATAATCAAAAGCGCCCTTCTTCATGGCCTCGACGGCGCTCTCGATCGTGCCGTAGGCCGTGATAACGACCACGGGAAGCCGTTCTTCGCGCTCATGAATCCTGGCAAGGACCTCCATGCCGCTCATGCCGGGCATGGTGATGTCCGTGATCACCGCGTCGAAAGCGTCCTTTTCGAGAAGGCGCAGCCCGTCCTCGCCGCTTGCGGCGGTCTGGACCCGGTACCCCGACTCGACCAGGCTGAATTCCATGACCCGGCGCAGGCTGTCGTCATCGTCTATGAGGAGGATGAATGGTTTTTTCATTTCAATACGCCACCACAGAGGCACACCCTGCACTCCCGCCGTCGCACGCCCTCCACTCTCGTTGCCACTCGCAAACGGTTGGGTGCAGGCTCGTAATCGAAGGGCAGGCTGAGGCACGGAGTTTGGAAATTCCAAATCTCAAACAATATCCAACCCCCGAAATTCAAGAAACCCGATGTTTGAAACTCGGTTCTCGGTATTGATGCTTATTTGTTTGTGGCGCCTGCTTATTTGGTACTTTAATTTACCGGTATCTTCACCGTGAACACCGTCCCCTTGCCCGGCGTGCTCGTTACATAAATTTTGCCGCGATGGTTCTCGATAATCCGATAGGTGATGGCAAGGCCGAGTCCCGTGCCGCTCTTTTTCGTTGTGAAAAATGGGCTGAAAAGTTTCTTGCGGTTCTCTTCCGATATTCCCGCGCCCGTGTCCCTGATCGTCACCTCGATGGCATCGCTTTGAAGGCGGCTCTCGACAGTCAGCAGGCCGCCTGCCGGCATGGCCTGGATCGCGTTGAGGACCAGGTTCAAAAATGCCTGTTTCAGCATGCCCGCATCGAGACTGCGCTTGCCGATGGACTGGTCGAGCTTTTTTTCGACCCGTACGCCGGACTTGCGGGCCTCCTGCATCGTGAGCGTGAGCACGGACTCGATGGCCTCGTTCAGGTCCGCCTGCTGGAACTCCGGCTGCTTGGGCCTGGAGAAACCGAGGAACTCCTGCACAATCCGGTTCAGCCGGTCCGTTTCCTTGAGGAGGATCTGGATGAACTCGTACTTCGCGTCGTCAGGCGTGTAATCATCCTTCAGGATTTCCACCGCGCCCTTGATCGAGCCGAGCGGGTTCCGTATTTCGTGCGCCATACCCGCCGACAGCTCGCCCAGGGCCGACAAACGGTCCGCCCTCCTGAGCTGCTCCTCGGTCTGGAAAAGAATGTCCGTCTGTTCCCTGAGCTTCCGGTGCGACTCGTCGAGCCTTCCAAGCGCCTCTTCGTAGCGCCTGCGCTGGTGGCGTTCCATCTGGCTCAGCACACCGGTCACGCCGCCGATCAAAAGAAAGAGGAACAGCTCGATATAGTTGTAAACATCCAGGAAGGGGTCATGCCAGTGATGAAATAGATGCGGCAAAAAGAGGACCGTCGAGCTTATGGAAACGATCACGCCGCCCTTGATCCCGTACCAATAGGCCCCGAGAATGATAGGTATGATATAAAGATGGCCGAGAATGCCGTGGACAATGCCGGCCTCCACCCCCCAAGCCAGGTAATGGAGAAACGAAATGAGCCCGAGCAGGCCCGCAAGGATAATCGCCCGGATGCCCTTGAACTTCCTGAAGGATAACCTGTTCATGAAATAGTGTGCTATAAATCCGAAACCCTAATATCGGAATCCTTAGTAAATACACACGGGCTTACGTCCGAGGTCTTCTGCTCGCTTTGAAAAGATAAATCTAGAATCCCAAAACTAAACCCGATCCTTTCAATGATTATTACTGAATTACTGAGAACCGAGAATCTCGAATTTAGGATTTGCTGTAAAACTACCTCGCGTCGATATTGAACGTCGTCGTCGTTGCGGGCTTTCCCGGACGCGCCACGGACACCTCGGCCTTCCATCCGCCTTCCATGGGCACGTTGGCTGAGAAAACATATTGGTCGCCTTTGAGCACCGCCTGGGTGTTGAAGTCCATGGGCGCCATGCCCGGCATGGCCGGCATGAAGTAGTGCACACTTACCGTGGCATCGGTCACTGGCTTGCCGGACGCATCGACCGCCTTCACGCTCAGCATGTTGTCTCCCTTTACAAGCGGATAGCGGCCGATTGACAGTGTGATTGTCAGGTCACCTGCAACCGTCTTCTTTTCATATCCCTTCGAACATCCGGAAAGCACAAGCCCTGCAATTGCAATTGCCGTGAACCCGATTAGAACTTTCTTCATGACATATGCCTCCTCGTGATGAATATATTGAAAACCGCATTTATCTGTCTCCGGACTATCCGTACTTCTCCTCTCAACCTTCTGTCACATTTTATAGCGTAAAGATATCAGTAGTCAAGAAAGATCGTCGGGCGGGTCAGACGGCGAGGCGTCGCTCGCCGTTGAAGTATCGCTGCGAAAGCAGGAGCAGCTTGAGATAATAATTGTCAAGGCAGGGCACAAACTCTTCTACGGAGACTGTTATCAGACCGGCTTCAGTTCCCCTTTTGAAGAAACGGCCCTCCGCCTGCGGGATTTCCCGGCTGAAGAGCCTGGCGCCGGGCTCGATTTCCATCTCAAGCAGGCCATCGACCTCTTCTTCCTGTAAGGTGATCCCTTCGGGCCGTACGTACTTCGGCAGAAGAAACACATCCTGAAACTCATACTCCATAACGCCGGGGGTGAAACAGTATACGAAGACCCTGCGGCCCACGGGCAGAAGCTCGTCGAACTTGACGTCCAGGCCGATCTCTTCTTTGATCTCCCGCGGACCCGCCAAGGCCGCGTTCTCGCCCGCGCCGTAGTGGCCGCCCACGCTCACGTCTAATTTTCCGGGAGCGATCTTCTTCAAGTCCGATCGTTTTTGAAACAACGCGTATCCCCTGCCCTCGCGCTCGTAAATAATGAGACAGTGGAACGCCCCATGCCATGCACCGGTCCGGTGCGCCTCGTCGCGTGCTATCGTTTTGCCGGTTTTTCCCCCCCGGCAGTCGAGGACGTCGAAAATCTCCATGTTATCTATTTAGCGCCAGGAACCGGGGAAGCTGTTCTCTGGCAGTTGTAAGCCGTAACATGAAGCTGTCTTCGTGAGATAGTCCGGAATCGTTTTGTCCCAGGGCGGGCGGCGTATCGGGGCTGTAGACGAGCATATGGAATGCAATGGAAGTCACCGGCGCATCGGCCAGGGGCAGCCGTTCTATGTCTGACACGAACTCGATCCAGTGGTCGGCCATCTGAATCTGGATATCAACATCCTGGCTCGCAAGATAATCTTGAACGGTCCGCGCCGGCATGGAGGCGAGCCCACTGCAAATGTTCAGTTCAGGCTGCACAAGATGTGATCGCCCATTGTCGAACACCCTGCCGAGCGGGTACAGCCGGCATGCGAGCGGCCTGACTTGATAGATGCTGCAACCACACGCGCTCCAGAAATAACAGGCTGGATCGCGCGGGAGCATCACGAGCGGGAAGGCCTTCGCTCGGTCCGTTTCAACGATATCGAGCAGGTCTTCGTAGCTCATGTTGCTTTTCCGGCAAATGAGCGCGATCTCGTAAGGGTTAAGGACGATCGGGGCGCTCTTGGTGCAGCAGTTGGCGAGGCAGCCGTCACTGCCGCAGGACAGCTGTAGCAGGTCCGATTCGGACAGCACTGCTGCGTCGGCGCCGCCGACTTTAAGAGATGATGGAATATGATTCGGCATTATTATGGATAAATCGTAAAACAAGTTGGACATGGATAACATCGGAAGAACCGGACAAAGATCCAGCATTTACTTCTACTTAAGCCTTATCCGATTTTTCCGTGCAAATCCATGTCCCCGATGTTTTCGTCCTTACTTCGAGATCAGCCTGCCGCCGGATTTGGTATGCCACACCACCAGAACGGGGCTCGCGACGAACACCGATGAGTAGGTCCCGACGATCACGCCCATGAGGAGTGCCAGCGAGAAATCATGCAGAACCTCGCCGCCGAAGACCACGAGCGGTACGAGCACAAGCACCACGGTAAGCGAGGTGATGATCGTCCGGGAGAGCACTTCATTGATGCTGTCGTTCACGAGCTTCGGCAGGGGGTCGCGCCTGTTGCGTTTGAGGTTCTCCCTGATCCGGTCGAAAACCACGACAGTGTCCGTAAGCGAATAGCCCGCAAGTGTGAGGAGCGCCGTGATGATCAGCAGGTTGATCTCCTTGTGCAGGACGTAGAAGACGCCGAGCACGGCGAGCACGTCATGCACGGTCGCGATGGCCGCCGCAACGCCAAACTTGAACTGAAACCGGAAAGCGACATAGATCACGATCCCGATGATCGAGATCGTAATAGCCCACAGCGACTGCTGCTTGAGCGCCTGGCCGATCACCGGCCCGATTTCCTCAATGCTCACCACTTCGAAGGGATCATTGGGGAATTCCTGCTTGAAGATGGACTGGACTTTGTCCGAAGCGCCCTCGGACTCCCGGAGCCTGATCAGGATCTTGTTTCCTCCCTCGCCCACTTCCTGGATAGTCCCCCCCTGAAAACCGCTCTTTTCGAGCGCCGCCCGCGCCTTGTCGATCGGGATATGTTCCTTGAAGCCGAGCTGCACTGTTGTGCCGCCGATGAAGTCGATCCCGAGGTTCGCCTTGCCCCGGCCGATCTGGACCAGTCCCACGAGGCCGAGGATGATGAGGATGGATGAGAACGTAAAGGATACGCTCTTCCATCCCATGAAGTCTATGTTGGTTTTGTGCAAGATTTGAAGCATTTTTCCCTCCGATACGCAAACGAAAATGATGAAACCTTAATTTACCATAGAGGCGCAGCGGACGCGGAGAGGAACAGTTTATAATGGACCGGCAGTTCTCCGTGTTTCAGCCTGCACCCAGCGTTTACGAGCCTGCACCCGACGTTTACGAGTGGCAACGCGAGTGTAGGACGTGCGACAGCGCGAGTGCCGGGCGTGTGTCCGTGGCGGATTTTCATTAATGCCAAATTTATATACTCAGCTTCTCCAACTTCCACTTCGAGTTGATGATATCGAATATCACCTTCGTGCCGATCAGGGCGGAATACAGGTTGATGATGATGCCCAGGCTGAGCGACACGGCAAATCCCTTGATAGGCCCGGTGCCGAACATGAAGAGCACAGCTGCCGTAATGAGCGTCGTCACGTGCGAGTCGAGGATCGTGAGGAACGCCTTGTCATATCCGGAGTCAATCGCTGGACGCGGCTGTTTGCCCGAACGGACCTCCTCGCGGATGCGCTCGAACATAAGCACGTTCGAGTCGACACCCATGCCGATGGTCAGAATGATGCCCGCAATGCCCGGCAGGGTGAGCGTGGCATTCAGAAGCGCCATTGACCCAAGAAGAAGAACAAGGTTTAGAACGATGGCGTAGTCAGCGATGAGCCCGGACATTCTGTAGTAAATAACCATAAAGACGATCACGATCAGTCCGCCGATCATCGCGGAGCGGACGCCAGCATTGATGGAGTCCTGACCGAGCGACGGGCCGACGGTTATATTCTGTATAATCTTGACGGGCGCCGGAAGCGACTCACGCAGCACGATCGCGAGCTTCGCGGCCTCCTCGTGGGTAAAGTTTCCGGTGATCTCGGCGCTGCCGCCGCTGATCCGGTCCTGGATTCTCGGGGCGGAATGGACCGTGCCGTCGAGGATGATGGCCAGTTGTTTGCCCACGTTGTCCGCCGTGATCCGGTCGAATATCTTGGCGCCCTCACCGTCGAACGAGATGTTTACATCGGGTTTGTTGTACTGGTCGATCCCGACCTTGGCATCCTTCAAGCGGTCCCCGGTCAGAAGCGTCTTGCTGTACACCAGAACTGGCTGCTTCGTGATCTTGCCGCTCTCGTTTTCCCGCTCCTCATAGAGAAGCTCGGTCCCTTCCGGCGCTTTGCCGGCGATGGCGCTCTGGAAGTCTTTCGGATCGGTGTCAACGAGCTTGAACTCGAGCCGGCCCGCTGTCTCGATGAAGGCGATCGCCTCTTGCGGGTTCTTCACGCCCGGCAGCTGGAGTGCTATCTGGTCCTGCCCCTGCTTGTAGATGGCCGCCTCGGCAACGCCGTACTTGTCCACCCTCCGTCGGGTCCGTTCGAGCGCCTGGGTTACGGCCCATTCTTTGAGTCGCCTGACCTCTGCGGGCTTGAGACTGTAGACAAGCTCTCCTTTGCCCCCGGACTTGGAATCGAGGATGGCATAGCTGCCCTTGACAAGCTTATCCGCTTTCTCCTCGAGCGGCTCTGCGAATTTCGCCGTTACGTCCTGGCCCGTTCTGCTGAAGGTCACTGCGAGCTGCTGCTGCGACGCCGTGGCCTGGAGGTCCGCCACGATGTTGTCCACCGAGGACTCCACCGCCTTGTCGGTCTCCACCTGCATCACGATATGACTGCCCCCCCTCAGGTCGAGCCCAAGCGAGATCTTGGGCACACTCTGGTGCCACCACTCCGGCAGCCTCGTCGAAAGCGGGGTGGATGGGAGGAACAAAAACAGCGCTACGAGGACCGAGAGTGCTATAAGTCCGACTCTCCATTGGATGCTCTTTTTCATGATCGGATCGCCTCCTGATGAATTTCTGAATCACTGAATCTTACCGCAAAGACGCGGAGATCGTGGAGTTGACGGTGCAGGATTTGAAATTCTATAGTTCGAATTTTTTATCTCTGCGTGCACAGCGAGCTCTGCGGCGAAAATGGTTTTTCGCCGTGCTATTCTTTCGCCTTGTCTTTTTCCGTGACGACGCCTGCAACCGAACTGCGGGTGATCCTTACCTTCGTGCCCTCGGCGATCTTGACGGTCAGCGTGTCGGGGGTCAGGCCTTCGACCGTGGCATAGATCCCTCCGGCCGTAATGATCTCGTCGCCCTTCTTGAGTTCCTCCACCAGCTTTTTGTGCTCCTTCATCTTCTTCTGCTGGGGCCGGATGAGGATGAAATAGAAGATCGCGAAGATCGCGACCATCATGATGAGGCCCGATGCGCCGCCTCCTCCGCCCTGCGCCCCGGCGCCTCCCGGCGCCCCCATAGCATATGCTGTTGCGATAAACATAATGTCCTCCTTAGGATTATTCTTGGATTATTGCAAATTTCAAGTTGCAAATTGCAAATTGAACGGTCTTCAGATTTTCAAACCCTTACACTTTGCAATTTGCACTTTTCAATGCGCGTTACTCTTTTTCCCTCTTCGCCAAAAACTCCTTCTTAAACTTCTGAAATGTCCCCTCCTCGATGCTCGCCCTGACGTTGCGCATCAGGTCCAGGTAAAAGAACACGTTGTGGATCGTGCCGAGTCGCAAGGCCAGCACCTCTCCCGCGTTGAACAGGTGCCGCAGGTACGCGCGCGTAAAGTTTCTGCACGTGGAACACCCGCATGCCGGATCGATCGGCTGCTCGTCCCGCTCGTAGCGGGCGTTCCTGATGACCACTTTGCCGAACGAGGTGAAGAACGTGCCGTTCCGCGCGTTTCGCGTGGGCATCACGCAGTCGAACATGTCGATGCCGCGGGCAACGCCTTCCATGAGGTCTTCGGGTGTGCCCACGCCCATCAGGTACCGGGGTTTGTCCCCGGGGAGCGACGGCACCGATGCTTCGATCATCTCGTACATCACCGGCTTGGTCTCGCCAACGGACAGGCCGCCCACGGCATAGCCGTCGAAGCCGATGTCCACGAGCGCCTCGGCGGAGTGTTTCCGGAGCTCAGGGTACATGCCTCCCTGCACAATGCCGAAGAGCGCCTGTCCGGTGTTCTTCTTTGCGTCCCGGCAGCGCCGTGCCCAGCGAAGGGTGCGCTCCAGCGACTCCCGCGCATAATCGTGCGTCGCGGGAAAAGGGATACACTCGTCGAAGGCCATGATAATGTCCGCGCCCAGCGCTTCCTGAATTTCCATGGCGTATTCGGGCGAGATAAAATGCTTGGCCCCGCCGTCGAGGTGCGACTGGAAGGTCACGCCTTCTTCCGTGATTTTCCGAAGCTCGGCAAGGCTGAAGACCTGGAACCCGCCGCTGTCGGTCAAGACCGGCCGGTGCCAGCCCATGAACTTCTGGATCCCGCCGAAATCACGGATAAGCTCATGCCCCGGCCTCAGGAACAGGTGATAGGTGTTCGAGAGGATGATCTCCGCCCCGAGATTCACGAGGTCGTCCGGAGAAAGCGTCTTCACCGTGGCCTGCGTTCCCACGGGCATGAACACCGGCATATTGATCTCACCGTGAGAAGTCGTGATTTTACCAAGCCGCGCGGAGGAAGCGGGGTCTTTTTTTATTAGCTCGAAACTGAATGGCATTCTATTCAATTTCGGATTGCGAATTTCGGATTTCGGGCTAAAATCAAGTCTGAGCCTTCCGGTCTCCAATCCGCAATCCACAATTCGCAATCCTCAATTATCACATTCTCTCCGGCGCGTCCACCCCTAATATCTTAAGCGCGCTCTGGATCACGGTCTTCACCTGTTTCATGAGAAAGAGCTTGGCGCCGGTCCTGGCCGCATCCTCGGTGATCACCCGGTGTTTGAAATAATAATTATGGAGCAGGCCTGCGAGGTCCTGAAGATAGTATGTCAGCTTGTGGGGCTCATAGGCCAATGCCGCGTCTTCGACGACCTCGGGATATTTCGCCAGTGCTTTGATGATGTTCTGCTCTTCCTCGAGGTCGAGGAGGGAAACATCGACCTTTTCCCTCGACGGAACGGCGATGCCCCTCGACTCGGCCTCGCGCATCAGGCTGGCGAGCCGCGCATGGGCATACTGGACGTAATACACCGGATTTTCCCGGGACTGCTCCTTAGCCACATCGAGATCGAAGTCCAAGTGGCTGTCGGAGCGGCGCGTCAAAAATATGAACCGTGCGGCATCCGCGCCCACGTCCTGGACCACGTCCCGGAGGGTGACGAAATCCCCCGCCCGCTTGGACATGGGAACGGGCTGACCATGCCGCAAGAGAGTCACCAACTGCACCAGCAAAACGTGCAGCGAATCCTTGGGATGACCGAAAGCCTGGATCACGGCCTGCACCCGGGGGATGTAGCCATGATGATCAGCGCCCCAGATGTTCACAAGGGCCTTGAACCCGCGGCCGAGCTTGTTGCGGTGGTAGGCAATGTCCGTAGCGAGATACGTGTACTCGCCGTCCTTCTTAATCACCACCCGGTCTTTGTCGTCTCCGAAAGCCGTTGAACGAAGCCAGAGAGCGCCGTCCTTTTCATAGGCAAAGCCGCGCTCCTTGAGTTCCTCGATGGATTTCTGAACAGACCCGTCAGCCAACAGGCTTTGCTCGCTGAACCAGACATCGAACCGGACGCCGAAATCCGCGAGGTCCTTCCGGATATCGCGAAGCATCTCCTCTTTGCTGAATTCGGCGAAAACAGCTTCACCTTCGTCGAAGAGGCTATTCACAAACTTCAAACCGATAGTTGGAGACGCGGACGCAGAGGCGGCTATTTCGTTGGTATAGGACCCATGATATCCATCCTCGGGAAAGGGCTCGTCTTTGCCGTGCATTTGCCGGTACCGGCTGTAGACCGACCTCGCGAGCAATTTGATCTGCCTGCCCGCATCGTTGATATAGAACTCCCGGGTGACATCAAACCCCACCGCAGCAAGCAAATTTGAGAGGGCATCTCCCACCGCAGCTCCCCTCCCGTGGCCCACGTGAAGGGGCCCGGTGGGGTTGGCGCTCACAAACTCGACAAGGACCTTCTCCCCCTTGCCGATGTCCGTTAGGCCGTACTGCGCCCCCTCGGCCTCTATATCAAAGAGCGTTTGTTTCCAGCGGTCCTGCCTGAAGCTGAAGTTGATGAACCCCGGCCCCGCGATCTCGGTCTTTTCAAGCACCCCGTCGCGGTCTTCGATGTTGCCGACGATGATCTCGGCGATCTTCCGCGGGGGCTTGGACTCCTGCTTGGCAAGGGTCAGGGCAAGCGTGGTCGCGAGGTCGCCGTGGCCCTTGTCCCGCGGGGTATCGAGCGTAATGGACGGCTGCGTTTCGAGTTTAAGTTCGCCTTTTTCTTTGGCCCGTCCGAGGGCCTGCAGCAGGATTTCAGTTACCGTTTGTTTCATGAGATGATCAGCACTTCCTCGCGGTTTACAAGTGAGAAAGTATATCGTATCTTTGAAAAAAGTCAATAAAATAATCCCTTTACTTGATTCATATCGTGTGGTATCTTTAATTAAAAGGCGGATTCGCTATGTGGGTTCAGATGAATGTGAGCACCATCCTGTTCGACAGCAGGAACAGCAGTTACATCGTCGTGCTGAAGGACGAAACAGGAAAGAAAATCCTCCCGATCTGGATCGGGGCCGCTGAAGGCAATTCCATCGCCATGGCCATGAGTAACGTCAAACCGGAACGCCCCTTCACCCATGATTTGATCGTCAGCATCTTCGACCGGCTCGAGATCGAGATCGCCCGGGTGGTCATCAGCGACCTCATTGAAAATACGTTCTACGCCTCGCTCTACCTCCTCCACAACAACAAAGAGTTTCACATCGATTCCCGGCCGAGCGACGCCATCGCAATCGCCATCCGCATTGGCGCGCCCGTGTTCGTGGCGGAAGAGGTGCTCTCAAAACAGGACGCATCTACCATTGATACGTGGATGAAAAACCTCGGCGAGAGCGGGGGCGGGACCGAGTATAACGCATAATCGGCCGCCCGCCTGATTATAAAATTCCAAATTTTAAACAACAAATCTCAAATAAATATCAATGCTCAAATGCTCAACGATTAAACTGGTTGAAATTTGAATTGCTGTTTGGAGTTTCGGATTTTTCTGCCTCAAATCCTCCTTCGACCCTGCTCCTCCGGGCTTCCTTGCAAGATACATCGACATAATACTTTTGTCAGTGATTATTTTTTACAACGTTTGCCGCCTGCCATACAAAAATTTTTGACTATCCTTTTTAACTAAAAACTGTTTAGGCCTCGTGTTCATCAACAAATGATGCCAAAATGAAGGGCCGCCGGGAGATAACGAGCCATACAACGCGGGGCTAAACGCGGACATCGCCTGCGTGAGACGAACTCTTGAACGCCGGTGTAATAAAACGGAGCGGAACTGAGACGACGGAAGAGTTTACTGCTATACTTAAAGTATCTTATGGATACGATGGAAGTGCCGACGTCCACGGGAGCGGATGGCGGCCCCCATGAAAGGAAAGGGGTGTATGGCTTCAGCTGCGGACAAGATTAACAGGACGATCCTCGTGGTGGACGATGAACTTGATAACCGGTTGATCTACAGCGAGATCCTGAGCGACTTGGGATATAACGTAATCGATAAACCGGATGGGACCTCCGCGCTGTCGGTTGTCCGGGAGGGTGCCTCGATCGACCTCGTTATTGCCGATTACCGGATGCCGGAGATGAACGGACTGGAGTTCATCGTAGAATTAAGACAGGTGCTGCCTTCCGTGCCGGTGATCATGGTCACTGCGTACGCGAGCATTGAAAACTATTTTCAGTCATTGAGCCTCGGGGTGTTCGAGTATGTCAATAAGCCGGTCGCAAAACGGGAATTCGAGCGGGTCGTCAAGGCGGCCCTTCACCGGCGCGAAACGGATGCGGCGTGAGCGCAACGGTTTTTCTGCCGCTCCCGACCATTAGAAACTTCCTGAGAAATGGAAAATCTTCGGATGGGAAAATAAGGGAATGCCATTCTTTAGCCCCCACTCCGCACTCGGCACTCGGCACTTGATTAACTTCCCCACCTCGGCGAAAGATCGTTCTCGATCCCCATGCTGTCCAACACCCTCCCGACGATAAAATCAACCATGTCCGAAACATGCTTGGGATGATGGTAGAATGCGGGCATGGCAGGAATAATGTGGCAACCGAATTCCGCGAGCGTTAGCATATTCCTCAAATGGATGGCCGAAAGCGGCGTCTCGCGCGGCACAATAATGAGCTTCCGTCTTTCCTTGAGCGTAACGTCTGCGGCCCGCTCGATGAGGGTCGAGGCGTAGCCTTGAGCAATGGCCGCCAGGGTCTTCATGGAGCAGGGGATCACAACCATAGCGTCCACCTTCACCGACCCGCTCGCGATTGGCGCGTACATGTTGTCCTCGTCGAAATAATTGACCTGCCCTTCTTTGGCTTCGAGGTGTTTCTCCAGCGCGTACTGGATATCAGTCTCCGAGCCCTTGATCTGCAGGTTCGTCTCGTCCTTGAGGATCGAAAGCCCATCTCCGGAGATCGAAAGATACACGGAATGCCCGCCTTTGACCAGTACCTGGAGAAGCCGGAGGGCATACGGCGCCCCGGAGGCCCCGCTGATCGCTACGATATAGGTTGACATACATCACCTCTTTCAAAATTCCAAACGACAAATCTCAAAATGCAAACAAGCTCCAATAATCAAAAAACAAACACAAAACGTTTGGGATTTTGGAATTGAGATTTGGAGCTTATTTGATATTTGGTGCTTGAAAATTCGTGCTTATTTTTCCTCAGCCGGTTTCTTGATCATAAGCACTGAGAGCATCACGCTTGCCAGGAGCGCGAGGCCCGCCCCCATGCCGAAGGCCGCTGCCGAGCCGAATTTCTGCCACACAAGGCCGAACAGAAGCGAAGCCGGAAACGCGCCCAATCCCACAATAAGATGATAGAGCCCGAAGGCCGAGCCGCGCAGATGTGCCGGAGCGAAGTCGGCTACGAGCGCCTTCTCAACGCCCTCGGTCAGGCCGAAATAGATGCCGTAGACCGCGAAGAGCGCCCAGGCATGCCAGAGTCGGCTGGCCGCCCCGAAGCCCGCGTACACGAGAGCATACACGAGCCATCCGGTGACGATGACTTTCTTTCTTCCGATGCGGTCCGAGATAATGCCCCCCGGGACAGAGAAGCCCATCTTCACGATATGAAGCACGACCCAGATCGTGGGCAGGAGCGTTACCGCCACGCCGAGCTGTTGGGCCCGAAGGAGCAGGAACGCGTCCGTCGAGTTGCCGAGCGCGAACACGAAGATTATCCCAAGATATTTCCGGAAGCCCGTGGACATCTCTGCCCAGGCGGCCCTGAAATTGAACGTTCCCGGCGCAGAGCGCGGGCCTTCGGCAGTTTTTTCTTTCAGGCCGAAGAGAAGCATGCTTACCGCGAAAACGCCGGGGATGAAGGAGAGCAGGAATATGGTCTTGATGTTGTCGTGATAGACCAGAAGCAGCGCTGTCGCGGCGAGCGGACCAACAACTGCGCCGCTGTGGTCCATAGCGCGGTGAAAACCGTAGGCCTTGCCCCGGAATTCCGGCGGAGTGGAATCCGCGATGATCGCGTCACGCGGAGAAGTCCTGAGTCCCTTGCCCACGCGATCCGAGAAGCGGAGGGCAAGCACATGAAGCCAGGAAGTGGAGAACGCGATAAGCGGCCGGATAACGTTCGATAGGGAATAACCCGCAACGATCCAGCCCTTGCGCTTCTTTACCCGGTCGGAGAGGTAGCCCGAGTAGAGCTTGAGCAGCGAGGCAGTGGCCTCGGCGATGCCTTCGATGATGCCGAGCGCTGCGGGGCCCGCGCCGAGCACAGCGGTAAGAAACGCCGGCAGGAGCGGGTAGATCATCTCAGACGCGCCGTCGTTTAAGAGGCTGACAAAACCAAGGATAACGACGTTCCGGGTGAGGCCCCTTCTCCAGCTAGAGGTTTCGGCTTCGGTATCGCTCGTCATGGGAAAAGACTTTACCTGATTTAGCCTCGTTTTTCAAGCGATAAACATCATGATCAAAAATCCAGCGCAAAACAACAGGCGCATGGTTCGCCGTGCTCTCGAATACGGATGATCGTAGAAGAAACCATTTGACTTTGCTCAGTTTATATGATAAAAAATTTTTTAACGTCTGCTTCACTCATTAATGGTAAAGGAAAGGGTTTTCTAAGGCATGGGCATTGCGAAAAGAGCCATGGCGATCAAACCTTCACCGACGCTCGCAACGGCGGCGAAAGCCAAGGCCATGAAGGCGCAGGGAATCGACGTCGTTGATTTTGGGGTGGGTGAGCCTGATTTCGACACGCCGGAAAACGTAAAACAGGCAGGCATCAAGGCGATCCAGTCGGGATTCACCAAATACACGCCGGCAGGAGGCACGGACGAGCTCAAAGAGGCGGTCGTCGAGAAGCTTAAAAAAGACAACGGCCTTCAATACGAGAAGTCCCAGGTGCTCATCTCCTGCGGCGCAAAACACAGCCTCTATAATATTGCCGAGGCGCTGTTCAACCCCGGCGACGAGGTGATCATCCCCTCGCCCTACTGGGTTTCGTATCCCGACCAGGTGCTCCTGAACGACGCCGTGCCGGTCATTGTGGAAACCACGGAAGAAGAAGGGTTCAAGCTCTCGGCAAAGAAGCTCGAAAAGGCCGTAACAAAAAAGACAAAAGCGCTGGTGCTCAACAGCCCCTCGAACCCCACCGGCCTGGCATACGACAAAAAAACGCTCGAGGAGATCGCGGCTATCGCCGTCAGGCACAAGATATACGTTATCTCCGACGAAATATACGAAAAACTCATCTACGACGGGTTCAAGCATTTCAGCATCGCTTCGTTCGGACGGGAGGTGAAGGACCTTACGATCGTGGTGAACGGCGTTTCCAAGTCCCACGCCATGACCGGCTGGCGCATCGGCTATGCCGCCGGCCCCAAAGACGTCATTACCGCCATGGCCAACATTCAGAGCCAGAGCACGTCGAATCCCGCTTCCATTTCGCAGAAGGCGGCCGTCGAAGCGCTCCGGGGGCCCCAGGACTTTACCCGGACCATGAACATCGAGTTCGACAAGCGGAGAAAGTATATGGTGGAGCGGCTGAACAGGATAAAGGGCATGTCCTGCCTCATGCCCGTCGGCGCGTTTTACGCCTTTCCGAAGGTATCGCAGCTCTACGGCAAGAGCGTCGACGGGAGGCGCATCGCCAACTCATCCGAGCTCGCCGCCTATCTGCTCGAAGAGGCAAAGGTGGCGCTCGTTTCCGGCGATGCCTTCGGAGCAGACGCGTACATACGGCTCTCGTACGCCACTTCTCTGGAGAACATAACGAAGGGATTGGATCGGATCGAACAGGCGGTTGCCAGACTGGCGTGATCCGGGCCGTTGCAACGGTACGGCATTATCACTCTTGCTCAGGAGGATCTTATGAAAATCGTTACGTATCTGTTAGGAGCGCTGCTCGTGGCCGCTCTCGGCGCCGCGGCCTTTTTTTATTTCACCACGTTCCAGCCCATGTCCGCGGACTACGACCGCATGAGGGCGGGTCTGCCAGCGCTGGAAAAGGCAAATGCAGAGCTGAAAAAGTACAAGGACAAAGAAGCCCTGCAAACCAGGGAGACAGCCTGGATCGCACCCGCAGTGAATGCCCTGAATGCCGACCTGGCCAATGAAATCAAGGCGGGCAAGGCTGAAGTCGCCGCGGCCGGCAAGATGGTCGTGATAAACCTGGCTGAAGACGTCTTATATACCCCAGGGTCAAAAACGTTCTCCCAGGACACACAAACCCGTATAAAGCTGCCCGGTATGCTCAAACGAGACGAACTGAAGGGGAAGGACATTTTTTTAGGCAACGCCACAGATGCAGTCGCAGCGCACGGCAAGGGCAGGAAAAAAGTCCCGGCCAAGGATGCGTTGACCCTCGCTTCGGAAAGATCGACTGAGCTGGTAAAGTATCTGGTAAAGAATGGCGTACCCCAGGATTCGATCGCTGCGCTTGCCTTTTCGGCAAAACTTCCCGACCGCGGTTTTAAGATCAAGAACAGAAAAACGATGATCATCATCGGTGTCTGTCCTTCGCCGGCGATGCCGACTGCTGCAGCGCCGGCGCCGCAGCAGAAACCCATCGCACATCCGGCTGCCGGCGCTCCCCAGCAGCCGAAGAGCATTCCAATCAAGCCGGCCCAGTAAAAAAAGAACAAATGAACACTGCCTAGACCTGCACCAGAAATCAACCGACGCGACCGGACGCGCACGCCCCTGCCGCTCATCATGCCGGACGCCGACTCCTTTGAAATTCAACGACAGCTACGGGCACCAGGCGGCAATCTGGAGATGCATAAGACAATGAATGACGGAAAGCAAAGTTACGTCTGTATCGGCGTCGCCGGTGTCATGGGATGAGGAAGATATCAGCCACGAAGAACACATCAAAAAGGCGGATGAAGCACTCCCTTAATAAACGCTGTTTTTGAAGAAAAATCGAAGAGTAGAAAACAGGAAGTCTATGAATTATTTCTGCGGCTACCGTTTTGAGGATTGGAGGCTTTGCAGCCTGTCCAGATACATTTGTACACGCTGTCGCTGCACTGGATCCGTTTCCATGGACCTAAATCGGTTTGCATACTCGTATGCCATGTCATACCGGCCGATTTTTTCGAAGGCGACCGCGGCATTCCAGTATCGCGATGGAGTGTCGGGTTGGCGTTCGATGGCCGCAAGAAAATACTTGAGAGCTTCTTCATAATTTCCCTTTGTCACAAGTATTTCACCCATGGTATTGAGAAGATAGGGCATATTCGGGTCGGCCTGGAGGGCCTGCCGCACCGCTACTTCTGCCTCGTCATAGCGCTTTTTTTTGATTAAGGCAACAGAGAGGTTATTGAGGAGACTCGGATCGCCGGGAGCAAAATGCAGTCCTGTCTGCCAGGCGGTAATGGCATCATCTATGAGTCCTATCCGGAAATAGACAACGCCGATTTCCCGGTAGAGGTCGCGAGGGGGAACGCTCCCGTCGTCCTTGAGGGCGAGGACGGTCTGGAATTGACGGACCGCTTCGTTATACAGCGCTAAAGCATCGTTCCGGTTCTCTGAAGCCGCCCCCGCCGTCGAAAGCGCCTGGCCGTAATTCTCGTGCGTCCTTCTTTTGTCCTTAGACTTTGACGATGCATCAGCCCATAGAGTCACCGCCGTTTCGTAGACACGGTTTCTCTGGTATGATGCAACAGTCAGTCCAATGATAATACCCGCCGTCACCAGGATCAATATGGATAACAAATATTTTCTCGGCATCAAAATATTATATATTTAAAATTCGGCAACGTCAAGGATATGATCAAGAAGATGCTATCATTCGTGGGCATCCATATGCGCGAGAACCGTTCCAGGATAGTAGTGTGAGAGAATGGCTTTATAATCCTGCCCTCGCAACGCCATTTCCTTCGCGCCCCACTGGCAGAGACCGACGCCGTGCCCCAACCCCCTGCCGGAAATAATAATTTCGCTGTCTTCCATCGTGATCTCAAAAAATGTGCTCGGAAGGGCGGCATAGCCGATAGCCGCCCTCAGCGTTTCCGCGGGGACATGTTCAATTCCTCCCGCATAATATATCGCCACGTTTTTTACCCTGCCCGCAGCGGTAATGCCGTCTATCTCCGCCTTGCTGATGCCTTGCAGCCGGATGCCTTGCCTCGCGAGCGCGGCCGAGATTTTTCCAGGGCTCAGCCGTTTCTCCCACAAGCCATATTTGGATATTTCCTGGCAGTCGCAGTCGACGCCGCGAAGATATGGCGCGTCTATACCCCAGAGCTCCATTGCGCTTTCCGTATGACCACCGCAACTGGCATGGTAAAAGGCAGGAATGACTTCACCCTCATAGGTAATGATGATCCCTGCTGTTTCGCGAACGGCCTGGACCGCTCTTGCGCGCTCTCCGCTCTTGCCTGAGTAAACCTGGCCATCCACCGTGGCGAGGATATGATAAGCCCTTTTACCCGCCATTTTTTTCTGGTACAGGGCATAGGTCCTGGAGGCCACCGCCTGGGCCTTCAAGGCTTCGAATTCCCAATCAAAGGGAATCTCCGCCGCTATCACACCGCGCAGGTAGTCCTCGATATCCAGATCATTGATGACGAGAAGCAAGCCGTTCTTTTTCTTTCTAAGTTCGATGCAGCCCCGATAGCACCTTCCATTCATCTCGATGAATTCGCCTGCCGATCTGATCCGCACGGGCCGCGTTCCGATGGAGGATGAACCGATTATCATCTTTTTTTCTCCGAGGCCCGACGGAGAGCCTTTCACCACCAAGCCGGCCAGCGCTTTGAGCGTGACCGTTCTCTGGTTGTTCGAGATGAGAACACGGATGTTTTCAGCTGCCGCGGCGGTATGTGAGAGGGCCGTGAAAAACACCACTGACAAGAGAAAGGTTTTTTTAATCATGATGAGTACGTTGATACCGTTCCCGTTCGCTGTAAATACAGCCGCAGTATTGCTGTCGATACAGGCCCATGGCCTTTGATTCCACGATGCCTTCGCGCCAACCCCGGCGAAAATCCTCATAATAGAACTCGACACGGTGTTCAGATGCCATCTCTGCAGCAATGCCCTTGATAAGATCGTGTTTCTGATATTTACTGTACAGGAGAGAGGTGGTAAGTACGTTGAACCCCTGCTCTTGCGCCGCCGCTCCCGCAGCGTCGAGCCTCATCCGGTAACACTGCTCACACCGCTTTGTGCCCGTGCCGACTACCCGGGAAAGAAACGCGTCGAGATCATAACCGTCCCGATACAACATATCAAGTCCCGCGCGGAGCGAAAACTCCTTCACCGTATCAAGTCTTTTTTTGTATTCCGTGTAGGGATGAATGTTCGGATTATAAAAAAATCCCGTCGGCTCCATGTCTTCTTCCCGCAGCCGGTATAAGGGATACAGGGCGCACGGCGCACAGCAGATATGTAATAATATTTTCATGGCGGTGATGATTTCCTGTAAAATTAAACGTCCCGCAGGATGCCCCCTTCATGATTCCATGAAGGGCTTCTTCTCTGCGGGCTCTGCGAATTCAGCGGCAAGAAGAGCTGGAAACATTTGGTTGCTATAACAGTTTCTCCTGCGCGGATAAAGGCCTCTTTCTGCCGAAGTATTCGTAGGCGCGGCGCGTCGCCTGCCTGCCGCGGGGCGTGCGGTCGAGAAACCCTTCCTGGATCAGGTACGGTTCGTAAACATCTTCAAGGGTATCTTTTTCTTCGTTGAGCGCCGCTGCCAGCGTTTCGAGCCCGACCGGACCTCCCTCGAACTTGTCGATGATAGAGAGGAGGAGCCGCCGGTCCATCTCGTCAAAGCCCCGTTCATCCACCTCGAGCCGCTTCATGGCGGAGACGACCAGCCCGTTGGTGACAGTTCCATCACCCTGAACCTGGGCGAAGTCTCGCACTCGCCGGAGAAGACGGTTCACGATCCTCGGCGTGCCCCGGGAGCGGCGCGCTATCTCCGCTGCGGCGTCATCCGTTATGGTCACGCGCAGCAGGCCCGCGGAGCGCTGCACAATGGTACGCAGCTCTTCGGGAGAATAGAAGTTCAATCGGTCGATCACTCCGAAACGGTCGCGGAGCGGGGAAGTGAGAAGCCCGGTCCTCGTGGTGGCGCCGACGAGCGTAAAATGCGGCAGATCGAGCTTGATGGAGCGGGCGCCCGGTCCCTGGCCGATGATGATGTCGAGCTGAAAATCCTCCATGGCCGGATAAAGGATCTCCTCCACAACCCGGTTCAGACGGTGGATCTCGTCGATGAACAGAACGTCATGGTCCTGCAGATTGGTCAGCATGGCGGCCAGGTCGCCGGCGCGTTCGAGCACGGGGCCCGACGTTGTCTTGATGCCCACACCGAGTTCGTACGCAATGATGTTTGCAAGCGTGGTCTTGCCGAGCCCCGGCGGGCCGCAGAACAGCACGTGGTCGAGCGCCTCGCCCCTCCCCCTGGCCGCATCGATGAAAACACGCAGATTATCCTTGATCCTGTCCTGCCCGACAAAGTCACCGAAGCGAAGCGGTCTCAGGCTCCGGTCGAGTTGGACGTCATCATTGCTCTGTTCGGGTTCTATGATTCTCTTCGGCATCGATCGTCGCCTCGTCTCACTGGGTCCTGACGTGGTCTATCTTTTCATTAAAACTGAAAGCGCTTCCCGGATCAGCTCTTCGATCGCAAGGCCGGGCCGGCCGTCCTTGATCTTTCTGACGATTTCTTCCGCGAGCGGCTTTTTGTATCCAAGACCCACGAGCGCGGATATCACATCCACGACATCGCCGGTTCCGGCAGCGGCCGCCGGGGAAAACTCGGCCAACGAAGGTATAAGATGTTGTATCTTGTCTTTTAATTCGAGTACCATCCGCGCAGCGGTCTTTTTCCCGATGCCGGGGATAGCGCATAGTTTGGCATCATCCGATGTTCGGATAGCGCCGGAAAGATCCCCCACGGACAGGCTGGAGAGTATGGCAAGCGCGAGCTTCGGGCCGATGCCGGAAACGCCCGTGAGGAGCAAGAACATGTCCTTTTCAGCTTCGGTCAGAAAACCGAAAAGCGAGAGAGAATCCTCGCGCAGGTGAGTGTGAATATGGAGACTGACGTCATCGCCTTTTTCCGGGATGCCACAGTAGGTGGAAAGCGGAACATGGACCTGGTACCCGACGCCGGAGACGTCAACGATGAGGTAGTCCGTGCCTTTGCGCTTCAGTTTGCCGGAAATCGAAGCAATCATCTCATCCTGCCTAAATCCTGCGTCCGCCTGCGCCCCGCAAGGGCGCCTACGCTTCTGCCCGCTTGGCGAAGTGATGGAGAATTCTTCAGTATTTCCTTCAGTCTGGAAGAATGAATGTGACAGATCGCGGCGGCGAGCGCATCCGCAGCGTCCGCCGGATGAGGAACTTTCGGGAGATCCAACAAGACTTTGACCATCATCTGCACCTGCTTTTTATCGGCCTTCCCGTTCCCCACGACCGCCTGTTTGACCTCCAACGGGGCATATTCGAACACGGGCAGCCCGGCATTCAGGGCCGCAAGAATCGCAACCCCGCGCGCGTGCCCTAATTTGAGCGCGGATTTGACGTTTTTAGACACGAAGATGTCCTCGACCACAACGACCTGCGGCCGGTATTTGTCGATAACCTTCTCAAGCTCTTCAAAAATCTTTTTGAGCCGCCTGGGAAAAGGCTGCTTGGCCGACGGGCTGATCCCTCCCGACGCAACATGGAAAAGTTTGTGGTCCTCTTCAGCAACTATACCGTAGCCGCTCGTGAGCGTACCCGGATCAATTCCCAGAACCCGCATAAGACCCCCTATGCAAATTTCAAATTGCAAATTGGGAATTTCAAATTGAAATTTGTCAAAAAATCTACATTACAATTACGCCCCACTTTTTACACTTTGCATTTTGCATCTTGCATCTTGCTTTTGCACGCGGCATGCGTTATTTACCGGTGCCTACACTGCGCTCAATATTTCCTCGGGAATGTCGAAGTTGGCATAGACATTCTGGACGTCATCGTTGTCTTCGAGGGCTTCCACAAGACGAAGCATCTGATGGGCTTCCTTGCCATCGAGCTTCACGTAGGTCTGAGGTATCATGGTGATCTCAGCTACTTCCAGGACCACACCCGCGTCTTCGAGCGACTTTTTCACTTTCTCAAAATCGGTCAATGCCGTCGTGATCACGAAGTTATCGTCTTCGGTCTGCATGTCCTCGGCGCCCGCGTCAAGGGCCTGGGTCATGAGCTTGTCCTCGTCGACCTTTTCGCGTTTGACGACGAGGTATCCTTTTTTGTGGAACATCCATGATACGCAGCCCGCTTCTCCCATGTTGCCGCCGGCTTTGCTGAAAATATTACGGATCTCGGAAACGGTCCTGTTCCGGTTGTCGGTCAGGACCTCTACAATGACCGCCACGCCGCCCGGCCCGTAACCCTCGTAGATTATTTCCTCGTACGAGACCCCCGGCAGTTCGCCCGTCCCTTTCTGGATCGCACGCTTGATGTTCTCGGCCGGAAGGCTGACCGCCTTCGCCTTTGCGATCGCCGTCCTGAGACGGGGATTGCCGCCGGGATCTCCGCCTCCGAGCTTGGCCGCGACCGCGATCTCCTTGCCGATCTTGGTGAATATCTTTCCGCGCTTCGCATCAGTAGCAGCTTTCTTGTGCTTCGTTGTTGCCCATTTTGAGTGGCCTGACATCGAACCTCCTAAAACAAATAAAGAATTGGAAAATTAAGGTTGGAAATTGAAAATTGTAGATTTGCTTCCTCAAATTTTCATTTTCCAATTTACGATTTGAAATTTTTAATTCGGCATCCACGGATGCCGGCCTCATCGTTCCGCTGTCTGTAAATCGTGCTCCATATCTTCTTTGAGCTTCGTAAAGATCATTCTGCCCGCTGCGGTCTGGAGCACGCTCGTGACCGCCACATCCACGTTCTTGTTGATATACTTGCGGCCGTTCTCCACCACGATCATGGTGCCGTCGTCCAGGTACGCCACGCCCTGCCCCGCCTCCTTGCCTTCTTTGAGCACGAACACCCGCATACTCTCCCCTGGAAGGGCAATGGGCTTCACCGCGTTCGAGAGGTCATTGATATTGAGCACCTTGACGCCCTGCAACTCGGCGACCTTGTTCAGGTTGAAATCGTTGGTTATGACCTTGGCGCCGAGCTTTTTCCCCAGAGCGATCAGCTTGCTGTCGACGTCCCGGATCTTCGGAAAATCTTCCTCGGTGATCCGGACCTCCATATGGCTCATCTTCTGGATCCGGTGCAGGATATCGAGGCCGCGCCTTCCCCGCGCCCGCTTCAGGGAATCAGACGAATCGGCGATGTGCTGGAGTTCATGAAGAATGAACTGCGGAATGATGATCGTGCCATCCAGGAATTCCGTCTCGCACACATCGGCGATCCTGCCGTCGATGATCACGCTCGTGTCCATGATCTTGATGTTCTCGTCCGCGCCGCCCTTAAAAAGCTTCTTGAGGTTCGAAGGGTTGAACCGCTCCCCTTCCCTGATCCCTATGGTAATGCCGATATACCCGAAGAAACCGTTCATGAGCAGGAGAATGAAATTTACGATGCTTCGCTCAAGCGGAACGAGTTTCAGCGGGGCCGCGATTATGTTCGCGGACATCAAACCAAGAATAAAGCCGAGAATACCGCCGACGATGACTTTTAATGAGACCCTTCTGAACAGAAATTCAGTCAAGATAATGAAGATTGAGACCCCGAAGCCGATGGCCATCCCCTCGATTTTACTGACTTGATCATAGAGCTGTGTCGATACGTAGTACCCGAGCAGGGTGCTTAAAAAAACAAATAACATCCGAATAAGGATAAGTCCCACTAGTTTCACCTCCTTTCTTTAGTTGATGAAAATTCTAAGTCCGAAGCACGAAATACTAAGTAAATTCAAATGTCAAAATGTCTTGAATATTGCATTTTATAATTTATTTAGAATTTATGATTTCGAATTTCGGGTTTGTATCTTTAGTCTGGTTTGACGGTCACGAACAGGTCTTCACCCTTCCTGCGGATAAGGAGCAGCGCCCTGTCTTTCGCCTTGATCTTCGATGCCGATTTTTTGTAATCATCCAGGTTCTCAACATTCTTCTGATTTATCTGAACGATGATGTCCCCCGGCCTGATCCCGGCCTCATACACACTGCTTCCCGCATCGATCTTCATCACGACGACGCCCTTCTCTGCCTTATCGATGCCCAGACGGCGGGCAATATCCGGCGTCAATTCACGCACCGCCATTCCCGCGAGCGCCGTGCTCTCTTCCCCGGCGCCGGGCTCTTCTCCGCTCCGGGGGGACGACTCGGCCATCTTCTTCGGCAATTCGGCGATGACCACGTCCGTTTCAATCTCCTTCTTCTGGCGAAGCAGCCTGACTTTCACCGTCGTTTTGATCGGCGTCTGGGACACCATGTTCCTCAGATGGCCAGTGTCCTCGACAACCTTGCCGTTGTATTGCAATATGACATCGCCCTGCTTGATACCCGCCTTCTCCGCGGGGCTCCCCTTGATGACGCCGCTTACGAGAGCGCCCTTCAAGTCCTTGACGCCGAACTCTTCCGCGAGATCGGAGGTGACCTCCTGAATGCTGACGCCGAGCCAGCCGCGTACGACTTTGTTGTACTTCTCCAGGCTGTCGATCACCTGCCGGGCCATGCTGCTCGGCACGGCAAAGCCGATGCCTTGATACCCGCCGGTCCTCGACAGGATGGCGGTATTGATGCCGATAAGTTCGCCGCGGGAGTTGATGAGGGCGCCGCCGGAGTTGCCGGGGTTGATGGCGGCATCGGTCTGGATGAAATCCTCATAATCGGCGATGACCACGTTCGCCCGCCCCACGGCGCTGATCACGCCCATGGTCACGGTCTGGTTCAGGCCGAAGGGGTTCCCGATCGCGAATACGATCTCCCCCACCTTGAGCTTGTTGGAATCGCCCCAGGGAACCGCCGGCAGCCCCTTGGCCTCGATCTTGATGACGGCAATGTCGGTCTTGGGGTCGGCCCCGATGAGCTTGGCCTTATAGTCCTTCTTGTTCAGGAGCAGCACCTTGATTTCCTGCGCTTTCTCGATGACGTGGTTGTTCGTAACGATATAACCGTCCTCGGACACGATCACGCCCGACCCCAAGCTCTGCTCCTTGTGTTCCTTCGGCGCATGGGGATTTGGGTGTTGGAATTGGTCTCCAAAGAACCTTCTGAAGAACGGGTCGTCGAAGAAATCGAAGGGGGCTTCTTCGCCCACCTTGATGACCCGCGTCGTGGAAATGTTCACGATCGACTGCGTCGCGACCGCCGCGACCTCGGACTGGGCCTCGCTCAGTTGTGAGAGGATTTCAATTGACTTCGATGATATCTGGCTCTTTGCAGGAAGCGGATTGATCACGCCGAAATGCGACGAGAGCACAAGGCCGACAAAAACGCCGATTACGAGAATAAATGCGGCAGACAAATAGAACCTCTTATTTCGAATCATGATAAAAAAAACCTCCTGATGCGCATTTCAGCTCTCTGAGAAGCAAATTCTATTGTACCAGAAATAAGCAAAGCTTTTCAAGCCCTTTTTAGTATTGCGTAATATGGTGAATTGACTCAATTAAACGTCAACTGGAGGTACGCGGTGAATTTGCCATGAAACGCCCGCTGCTACAGGTATTGACAAAAAGAGTTGATGGCCTATAATACCATAGTTTCGCACAGGGTCGCGGAAAGCGCAGGAGGAGAACAGTTCTTGGCTTCACAACGTCAAAAAAAACAGTCTATGGCGCTTCGATTGGAAAAGCTGGATAAACGATACATCTGGCATCCGTTCACGCAGATGCGGGACTGGGAAAAAGAGCCGCAGATCATCATCGAGAGCGGCAAAGGCAGCACGCTCACCGATGTTCACGGGAAAAAATATATCGACGGGGTCTCATCACTCTGGGTCACGGTGCACGGCCACCGCAAAAAAGAAATCGACGCGGCCGTATCGAGACAGTTAAAGAAGATCGCGCACTCTACGCTCCTCGGGCTGTCAAATGTCCCCGCAGTGATGCTGGCCGAAAAGCTCGTCAACATCGCTCCGAAGGGCTTGTCGAAGGTATTCTATTCCGACAGCGGATCGACGGCCGTGGAGATCGCCCTCAAGATCGCCTTCCAATACTGGCAGCAGAAAGGACCGGGGTTCCGTGCAAAGACAAAATTCATATCGCTCACGGAAGCCTATCACGGCGACACGCTCGGATCGGTGAGCGTGGGCGGCATCAGCCTTTTTCATAGTGTCTATAAGCCGCTTTTGTTTCAGACCCGCAAGATAGCGTCACCCTTTTGTTACCGCTGTGCGTACGGACTGAGCTCTCCGGCATGCCGGATGGCCTGTCTCACGCATGCCGAGAGAACGATCCGTAAATACGCCTCCGATACAGCCGCTCTTATCATCGAGCCTCTCGTGCAGGGCGCGGCGGGCATGCTCATGCAGCCGCCGGGATATTTGGAAGGAATAAGGGCACTGTGCACGAAACACGGGATACTCATGATCGCCGATGAAGTCGCCACCGGTTTCGGAAGGACCGGGACCATGTTCGCCTGCGAGCGCGAAGACGTTGCCCCGGACATTATGTGTGTGGCCAAAGGTATCACCGGCGGTTACCTTCCGCTTGCGGCAACGCTCACAAACGAGGAGATCTACCGGGGATTCCTTGCTGAATACCGGGATATGAAAACCTTTTTTCACGGCCATACCTACACCGGCAATCCGCTGGCCTGCGCCGCTGCCATTGCGAGCCTGGAGCTCTTTACAAAGGAGAACGTCCTGGCGAAACTCCAGCCAAAGATAGCGTTCCTGTCCCGTGAGTTGGAGCTTTTTAAAAAACTCAGTCACGTTGGCGAAGTCAGACAGAAAGGGTTTATGGCGGGCATCGAACTGGTGCAGAGCAGAAAAACGAAAAAACCCTACCCGCTTGAGCACAAAGCAGGCGCCAGGGTCACCCTTGAATGCCGCAGGAACGGTCTCATCATCCGGCCGCTCGGGAACGTGATCGTGCTTATGCCGCCACTCGCGATTTCAGCGAAAGAATTGAAACGGATGACCGGGATTGTTTTTCGCGCGATTAAAACTGTTACGGAAACTGACTGAACAGTTTTTTATCTGTTGCTGTCAGCGTCCTCAGCAGTTGAAGCCTCCTCTGACTTTTGCGCCTTCTGGGCTTCTCCGAACACCGTATCGCCGTTCCTGATTTCCCTTGTGCAATTAATGCGCTTGCGCTATACCGGAGTTATTCCGAATGAATAAGAAACAGATAATCAGCTGGTGCCTTTTCGACTTTGCAAATTCAAGCTACTCCGCCGTGATCGCCGCTGTCATCTTTCCCGTCTACTACGCCGGCGTTATCGTCGGCAACAGCGCCGGCGCCGGCGACCTCTGGTGGGGACGGGCCATATCGCTGAGCATGCTCTTCATCGCGCTCTCCTCTCCGTTCCTCGGCGGAATCGCCGACTATGCGGGCCTGCGGAAAAAACTTCTCGCGCTCTATACCGCCATCTGCGTCGCCGCGCTGACGGGGCTTTCACTCCTTACACCGGGCGCTGTTCTCACGGGGTTCGTGTTGATAGTCCTTGCCAACATCGGGATGGAAGGCGGCCTGGTCTTCTACAACTCCTTCCTCCCCCGGATAGCGCCCATGAAATATCAAGGCAGAGTGTCAAGCTGGGGCTTCAGCGTCGGCTATGCAGGCTCGATCTGCTCGCTCCTGATCGCGCTGCCGCTCGTGAAAGCCGGTCATTACGGACTTACGTGGATTGCCACCGCTGTCTTCTTTGCGATTTTTTCCCTTCCCGCCTTCCTGTTTTTGCCCGGAGACTCCGGCGGCAACGTCAGGGCATTGCAAGCGGCGACCTTTGGCGCCAAACAGGCGTGGAAAACAATTCAGGAACTCTGGCAACGAAGAGAACCAAGAAAATTTCTTGTCGCCTATCTGTTGTATGAGGACGGGGTCAATACCGTCATCGTCTTCTCGAGTATCTTCGCGGCCACGACCCTGCATTTCGGGACCGGCGAACTCGTCGGTCTCTACATCATCGTGCAGGTCACGGCGCTCATCGGCGCTTTTGTCCTCGCAAAGCCCACGGACACCTGGGGCCCTAAAAAAGTCGTTATGCTTTCCCTCGTCCTCTGGGTGCTTGTCTCGGTAGCCGCCTTTTTTGTGCAGACCAAAACGCAGTTCTTGGCTGTGGCCTGCATTGCCGGATTAGGGCTCGGTACGGTACAGGCAGGCACGCGCGCCTTCTACACACAGTTCGTGCCCAAAGGCAGCGAAGCAGAATATTTCGGCGTCTATTCTCTCGTTGGAAAATCTTCCGCCATTCTCGGCCCCCTCCTCTTCGGTGCGGTATCGTCCACGCTGGGCAGCCAGCGTCCGGCCATCCTCTCGATAGCCGCATTCTTTATTATCGGGCTGGTTCTGCTTGGCAGAGTCAAGGGGGGCGGCCCGAACATCCGTAAGATGTGAACCTAAAGCGACGCGAAAAAAAGGACTTTTGACCCCAACCGCCTTACGCCCGCCCTTTCCCGCCCGCGCTCGGTAATTTTTCTTGACAAAACAGGAACTACTCTATATAATTCGAGACTTACAGCCCCGGGAGCGTTTGAAATGGCTATCAAAATCAATGACATACCACCCGAGGGGCTTTCGCTGGAATTAACCCGGAAACTTGATCTGTTCGACACGGGAGCAGCATCTACGGCATTTACAGCAGTTCTCAGTATCAAGCCGACAGGAGGAGGGAACCTCCACATAAGCGGCCGCGTTCAGGCAACGCCGCAACTCGAGTGTAGCCGGTGCCTGAAAAGCTTTTCCTACGGGATCGACACCGAACTGAATATTGACCTTGCCCCGATAAAGATCATGGGGACGGCGCCCGAGCATGAACTCGCCGGGAGCGAACTCGACATGGAGTTCTATCAAGGCGAGGAAATAGAACCCTTGGACTTTGTAAAAGAACAGCTGCTTATCTCCATCCCGATGGTGCCGCTCCACAGTCCGGACTGCAAAGGCCTCTGCGCCGTGTGCGGAACGGACCTCAATAGCGCCGACTGCGGCTGCAGCAAAGATAAGCGGAATGAGTTCGGAGCATTCTCCGTTTTAAAAGATTTGTTCAAAAAATAAGAAGGAGCACTACACTAACATGGCGAATCCAAAACACAAAACATCCAAATCCCGCAGGGACAAGAGGCGCACCCATAAGTTCCTCGCGGCCCCGAACCTCTCTATCTGCCCGCAGTGCCAGGAGGTCAAAAAACCGCATCACGCCTGCCTGTCCTGCGGCACCTACAACGGCCGCGAGGTCGTAACTGTTCAGCAGATATAGCGTACGTTTTCGCAAAGGCAAAGGAATGATACTGTAGTGTTCGGTATGACCCTTTGCCTTTTATATTGCTTGGGGAGTTTCTGTTTATGAAAATTGCCGTTGATGCCATGGGAGGTGACAACGCGCCCCATGCCGTCGTTGCCGGGGCGGTGCACGCGGCGAGAGAATTCGGGGCCAGCATCATCCTGGTCGGCATTGAGCAGACCATTCAGGCCGAACTGAAAAAATATCCCCATGCCAGGACACTTCCCATAGAAATACGGAATGCCACCGAGGTCGTGGACATGCTCGATTCTCCGGCCACGGTCTTTCGCAGGAAAAAAGACTCGTCGATCCGCGTGGCCAACGAACTCGTCAAGAGTGGCGAGGCGGTTGCCGTATTCAGCGCCGGACACACGGGCGCGGCCATGGCCACTTCGCTGTTCGTGCTGGGCCCCATCGAAGGGGTCGAACGGCCCGCCATCGCCACGTTCATGCCCACGATCAAAGGGACCTCCATCATCCTGGACGTGGGGGCGAATGTGGACTGCAAGCCGAGCCATCTCCTTCAGTTCGCCATCATGGGTGAGGTCTACGCAAAGTACCTGCTTAAGAATCCCAACCCCCGCGTCGGTCTTCTTTCCATCGGCGAAGAGGCGACCAAGGGGAACGAACTTACCAAAGAGGCATTTAAGCTCCTGACCGAGACATCGCTCAATTTCATCGGCAACGTCGAAGGCCGTGATGTGATGTCCGGCAAAGCGGACGTGGTCGTCTGCGACGGTTTTATCGGCAACGTAGTGCTGAAGGTTTCCGAAGCCGTGGCGGAATCCATCGACCTCATCCTTCGGGAGAACGTGGGTGACAACTTGATCCGGAAACTCGGGTATTTCATGATGCGGCCTGCCTTCCGGGCCCTCAAGCGCCGCGTCGATTACGCCGAGTACGGCGGCGCCCCCCTGATCGGCATAAACGGCATCAGTATCATCAGCCATGGACGTTCGACGGAGCGGGCGATTAAGAACGCCATCCGAGTCGCCACCAAACTCGCGAAGAGCGAGGTCAACAAGCATATTCACGAGGACATCGAAAAGAATATGGAGCTCAGTAAGACAAGATGATCCATGCACGGATAACGGGGACCGGGTCCTATGCCCCGAAAAAAGTAATCACCAATCACGACCTGGAGAAGCTCGTTGACACGAGCGATGAATGGATCACCGAACGTACCGGCATCAAAGAACGCAGGATAGCGGAAAAAGGACAGTCCACCTCCGACCTCGCCTATGAAGCGGCCCACAAGGCGCTTAAGGCCGCGAAGCTCACGGCCCAGGAGCTGGACCTGATCCTTGTGGCAACGACCACGCCGGACATGCTCATGCCGAGCCTGGGCTGCATGGTCCAGGAGAAGCTTGGGGCAAAGAACGCGGTCGCCTTCGACCTCTATGCAGCCTGCTCGGGATTCATCTACGGACTGTCGGTTGCCAATGCCTTCATACGATCGGAGACCTATCGGAACATTCTCCTGATAGGCGCGGAGTCGCTCTCCCGGTTCGTGGATTGGGAGGACCGGACCACCTGCGTTCTCTTCGGAGACGGCGCCGGCGCGGTCGTATTGCAGCGCCATGCCGGCAAGCGCGGGGTGCTGTCCACGCACCTGCATTCGGACGGATCGCTCGGGAACCTGTTGAATATTCCCGCCGGCGGGGCCCTGCATCCGGCCACGCACGACACGGTGCGCAAGCGGATGCATTTTATCAAAATGAAGGGCAACGAGACCTTCAAAGCGGCGGTGCGTGCGCTCGAAAGCGTGGTGCAGGAAGCGCTGGAACACAACAAGGTCAAACCCGAGGAGATTGATTTTCTCGTGCCGCACCAGGCGAACCTGCGGATCATCCAGGCCATGGCGCAGCGGCTCAACATGTCGATGGAAAAGGTCGTGCTCACGCTCCCCAAATACGGCAATACCTCGGCGGCCTCGATCCCCATGGCCCTGGACGAAGCGGTCCGCGACGGGAGAATAAGAGAGAACCACCTTCTCCTGCTCGAAGCTTTCGGAGGGGGACTTACCTGGGCGTCAGCGTTGCTGCGGTGGTAATAAAACAATTTTTTATTTTTACGTTTAAAATTTGAAATTATTTTAGGGGGCACACATGGATTACCTGCTGACTGAAGAACAAATCATGATCCGGGATCTTGCGCGGCAGATCGCAGTTGAGAAGATCGTGCCGGTGCGGGCCGAACTCGACGAACAAAACAAATTCCCCGGGGACATCATGAAAGCGATGGCCCAAGCCGATCTTTTCGGCATCTACATCCCGGAAGAATACGGCGGCCTCGGGAAGAAAAGCCTTGAGCTCTGCATCGCCGTTGAGGAACTGTCCAAGGCATGCGTCGGCGTTTCAACGAGCTTTGCGGCCAATGCTCTCGGCACCTACCCCATCCTGCTCAACGGCTCCGACGCCCAGAAAAAGAAGTATCTGCCCGACATCGCAGCCGGAAAAAAGCTCGTGGCGTTCGGGCTCACCGAGGCCAACGCGGGCAGTGATGCCAGCGGCGTGCAGACAACGGCCAAGCTCGAAGGCAATGAATATGTGATCAACGGCACGAAGCAATGGATCACGAACGGCGGCGAGGCCGACGTCTATACCATTATCGCCATCACCGACAGGTCCAAGGGCCCCCGCGGCGCGTCCGCCTTCATCGTTGAGAAAGGCACGCCCGGCTTCACCTTCGGAAAGAAAGAGAACAAGATGGGCATCCGCGCATCTTCCACGACCGAGCTCATCTTCAACAATTGCCGCATCCCCAAAGAAAACCTCATCGCCAAAGAAGGCATGGGGTTCATCGTGGCCATGAAGACCCTCGACAGTTCCCGGACCGGCGTAGGCGCCCAGGGCGTGGGCGTGGCACAGGGCGCCATCGACGAAGCCATCAAATTCGCGAAGCAGCGGGTCCAGTTCGGACAGCCCGTTACGTCGTTCCAGGCGGTCCAGCACATGCTCGCCGATATGCAGACCCAGACCGAGGCGGCGCGCGCGCTCGTGTATTCGGTCGCCCGCTTTATCGACAGCGGGGCCAAAGACGTCTCCCGGGCCTCGGCCATGGCCAAACTTTTCGCGACCGACGTTGCCATGAAGGTGACCACCGACGCCGTGCAGGTCATGGGCGGTTCGGGCTACATGAAGGAATACCCCGTAGAGAAAATGATGCGCGACGCCAAGATCCTCCAGATCTACGAGGGCACGAACCAGATCCAGCGCAATGTAGTCGCCCTGGACATGATCAAGGAAGCGACAAAAAAGAGGTGATCCGTCCATAGTCGATAGTCGTGAAGCAGTCGATAGCCCAAGTTTTCGGCTGCCGACTGACGACTGGTTCCGACAGCAGACGGTTTTGGAGAATTTTATGAACATTATCGTGTTAGTTAAACAGGTGCCCGATACCTCGGAGGTCAAGATAAATCGCGAGACAAACACGCTCATCCGCGACGGCGTCCCCAGTATCATTAATCCCTTTGACATGTACGCCATCGAAGAGGCGCTCCGGCTGCGTGAACAGCACGGCGGCAAGGTGACCGCCGTGACCATGGGGCCGCCGCAGGCCGCCGAGGCTCTCAAGGAGGCCGTGGCCATGGGGGTTGACGACGTTGTGCTCGTATCCGACCGGGCCTTTGCCGGAGCGGACACGTGGGCCACGTCCTATACCCTCGCGATGGGAATCAAGAAGATCGGGCACTTCGACCTCGTGATCGCGGGAAAACAGGCGATTGACGGCGATACGGCGCAGGTGGGGCCCGAGACCGCTGACATGCTCGGCATCCCCTTTGTCGCTTATATAAGGAAGGTGGAAAAAGTCGAACCTGGGAAAATGACGCTGGAACGCATGATGGACGAGGGCTATGACGTGGTGGAAACTTCCCTCCCCGCGCTGATCACGGTGGTAAAAGAGATCAACCAGCCCCGTTTTCCGTCGCTCAAGGGGAAAATGAAGGCCAAGAGCCTTAAAGTCGCTACGTTGAGCGCAAAAGACATACAAGCCGACGAAAACATGATCGGGCTCAAAGGCTCTCCCACCAAGGTTGTGAGGATATTTCCTCCTGCGCCGCGCGGCCAGCGGGAGATTCTCACCGGCACGATCGAGCAACAGGTCGATCTCGTGGCAAGGAAACTGAAAGAACAGTCGGTGATATAATCACGACATTTTTTGAATGCCGAATTGAAAAATGAAAATTGGAAATTGAAGATTTCAAATCTGAACTCCAGCATTTTCCAATTTCCATTTTCCGATTTTTAAATTTACATTGATTATTAGGAGCACTCTGTGAGCATAAAAGTCAATCCTGACAAATGCACGAGTTGCGAGACGTGCGTTACCAGCTGCCCCTTCGGCGCTATCGAGATGCGCGACGGCAGGGCGTTTATCACGGAAAGCTGCACCCTGTGCGGGGCCTGCATCGAAGCCTGCGAATTCAAGGCCATCGAGCGGAGTGGCGAGGAGGCAGTGGCCGCGGCAAAGGACCTTTCGGCGTATACAGGCGTATGGGTCTTTGCCGAGCAGCACAAAGGCGGCATAGCGAGCGTCGCGCTGGAACTCCTGGGAGAAGGAAGAAAGCTCGCGGACAAGCGCAAAACGAAACTCTCGGCCGTCTTTATCGGCCACGGCATCAGGAACAAGGCCCAGGATCTCATCGCCCGTGGGGCCGACATCGTTTACCTTGCAGACGACCCGGCGCTCAAGGACTTTAACGATGACTCCTACAGCGCCATCCTGACCACGCTCGCCACGCTCCACAAACCCGAGATCATTCTCGCGGGCGCCACGGCGATCGGCCGCTCGTTCATTCCCAAAGTGGCAGCAAAGCTCTACACCGGCCTCACCGCCGACTGCACGATGCTCGACATAGACCCTCAGACCGGCAATCTTCACCAGACCCGCCCCGCTTTCGGCGGGAACATCATGGCGACCATCGTTACTCCTAACCACCGGCCTCAGATGGCCACGGTCCGGCACAAAGTGATGAAAATGGCCGCACCCGATGTCTCGCGCAAAGGCGACGTCATCGATGTTAAATTCGCGACCGCGGGAGACGTACGCACGAAAGTCATCAAGACCGTCGAGGAACTGACCGAGACTGTCAACATCTGCGAAGCCGACATCATCGTCGCGGGCGGGCGCGGCATGGGCAGCGCCAAGAACTTCCAACTCCTCGAAGAGCTCGCAAAAACGATCGGAGGGGCCGTCGGCGCAACACGAGGCGCAGTGGACGAAGGGTGGGTTTCCTACTCTCACCAGGTCGGCCAGACCGGCAAAACCGTTTGTCCCAAGCTCTACATCGCGGCAGGCATCTCCGGCGCCATCCAGCACCTCGCCGGCATGCAGTCATCCGACGTTATCATCGCGATTAACAAGGACCCGAATGCCCCCATCTTCAGCGTCGCCACCTACGGCATCGTGGGCGACGCCATGGAGGTCCTTCCAATCATGATCAGGAAGTTCAAGGAAATGCGGGGATAGAGAATCTTACACGGAGACGCTGAGACACAGAGAAAGGCGTTCATTGTATTTACTCATCTCCTCTCGTGCCTCAGTGCTTGACTTGTTTCTTATAACTGCCAAGAAGGTTATTTCGATATGAAAATCGCATTTATTTTCCCCGGCCAAGGTTCGCAGTATGCGGGCATGGCCAAGGAGTTCATAGAAAATTTTGAGGAGTCGAGTCAGGTCTTCGATGCCGCAAGCGAGGTGCTGGGCTTCGATTGCGCGCAGCTCTGCATGCACGGTCCGGTGGAAAAACTGAACCTCACCGAGAACACGCAGCCGGCAATTCTCGCGGCGAGCATCGCTATCCTCCGCCCTCTTGAACGGCGCGGACTCACGGCAAGCGCCGCCGCGGGCCACAGCCTCGGCGAGTATACGGCAATAACAGCCGCCGGCGGCTTCGAGCTCTCGGACGCTGTCGCGCTCGTCCAGAAACGCGGCCGCTACATGCAGGAGTCCGTTCCCGAGGGAACCGGACTTATGGCTGCCATCCTGGGTATGGAGCGGCAGGATGTAGAAAAAACTTGCCATGAAGCGGCCAAAAATGGTATAGTTGGCCCTGCCAATTACAACTCACCCGGCCAGATCGTGATCGCCGGCGAGAAAAAAGCCGTGGAAAAAGCCATGGAGCTGGCGAAGGCGGCGGGCGCCAAAAAGGTAGTCCCTCTCACGGTGAGCGTTCCGTCTCACTGCGGCATGATGAAAAAAGCCGGCGAACTCCTGGCGCAGGAACTGGAAAAAGTGCAAATCAGCGACCTTCGCTTTCCGATTGTAAACAACGCGGATGCGAAGTTTTTACGGACCGCGCAGGAGCTCAAACCGTCGCTCGTCAGACAGATCAGCTCCCCGCTGTACTGGGAAGACTCGATTAAGGCCATGGCCGCGGACGGCTACGACACTTTTATCGAGATCGGTCCGGGCAAGGTGCTTTCGGGTCTTACCAAACGGATTGCCAAGGACGCCCGGGTTATGAACGTCGAAGACCAAAAGAGCATGAGCAATACGCTCAGTACGCTGGGACTATAAAGCAAGATCAAATGACAAAACTCAAAGTTTAAATGAATTTTGAGTTGATTTTTTGATACTAAGTTGAACTTTGACATTCAGGAGCAATCAATAATGAGTCTTACCGGCAGGATAGCGCTGGTCACCGGCGCAGCGCAGGGAATCGGCAGGGACATCGCGCTCGGGCTTGCGACCGACGGGGCCGATGTGGCCATCTGCGACGTGAACCTCGAAGCTGCGCAAAAGACGGCGGGAGACATCGAAGCCAAGGGCAGAAAGTCACTGGCCCTCAAGGCCAACGTGGCGGCGTCAGCCGACGTCACGGCCATGATCGACCAGGTCGTCGAAAAGTTCGGGAGGATCGACATCCTCGTGAACAACGCCGGCATCACCCGGGACGGACTCATCCTCCGCATGAAAGAGGAGGATTGGGACCTGGTGCTCAGCATTAATTTAAAAGGCGCGTTCCTCTGCACAAAGGCCGCCCTCAGGTATATGTCCAAGCAGCGCGGCGGCACGATCATCAACATCGCCTCGATCGTCGGCGCTATGGGCAACGCCGGCCAGGCGAATTACGTGGCATCCAAGGCGGGACTTATCGGCCTCACCAAAACCATCGCGCGGGAATACGCGAACCGCGGCATCACGGCAAACGCTGTGGCCCCCGGGTTCATCGACACGGCCATGACCCAGGCGCTGTCCGAGAACGTCCGGCAGGAACTGGCGAAACAGATCCCCTTGGGCAAGCTCGGCACACCCGAGGACGTGGCGAACGCGGTCCGTTTTCTCGCTTCCCCCTGGGCTTCTTACATTTCCGGCCAGGTGATCCATGTGAACGGCGGCATGTACATGTAACCTGCATTCAAGATTCATCGTTCAAAATCTCGAACTTCACCACTTAAGGACATAACCAGAGGAGGAAAACAATGGCAGATGTAGAGGCAAAGGTAAAAAAAATCATTTCCGAGCAGCTCGGCGTGCCCGAAGGGGATGTGAAGCCCGAGGCATCGTTCGTCAATGACCTCGGCGCGGATTCTCTCGATACCGTGGAGCTCGTTATGGCGCTCGAAGAGGAATTCAGCGTGGAAATCCCCGATGAAGACGCCGAAAAGATAGCAACGGTGCAGAACGCTATCGAGTACATCAAGGCAAAGTCGAAGTAAACCGTTCGAAACGCCGGGTCCTCAGCAATTCAATTTAAATATTTTCCGAAAGCCAGAAGGCCTCTCACGCATGCGGGAACGGCTTTTTGGCTTTTCGGATTTTTTACTCCTTAGAGAAAACCCCGACTCCTATCATCGGCTGACATCAAATATCAGGTTTGTGATATAAAGTGATAATCTATTATCCGTTGGAGAATTGTCCTCTGACGGAGTACGCAGGAGGGAACCTCGTTTGAAGAGAAGAGTTGTCGTCACCGGCATCGGGATGATCACCCCGGTCGGTCTTGATACGGAAACAAGCTGGAAAGGCCTGATCAGCGGCACATCCGGCATTGGTCCCATTACCCAGTTCGATGACAAGGCCATCCCCACCCAGATCGCCGGCGAAATACACGGCTTCGATCCCGAGAAGTATATCGAGCCGAAAGAGATCAAGAAAATGGACCGCTTCATCCATTTCGCGATTGCCGCAAGCCAGATGGCCATGGACGATTCGGGACTGAAGATCACGCCGGAGAACGCCGACCGCATCGGCGTCATCGTAAGCGCCGGCATGGGGGGGCTTCCCGCGATCGAGCGGGTCCACGACGCCTATCGCGACAAGGGGTACCGACGGATCACGCCGTTCTTCATCCCCATGACCATCATCAATGAAGCGGCGGGGATCGTTTCCATGCGTTTCGGCGCCAAGGGCCCCAACCTCAGCATCGTGAGCGCCTGCGCGACCGGGACCCATTCGATCGGCGAGGCGTTCAAGACCATCCAGCGCGGCGACGCCGACGCCATGATCGCCGGCGGCTGCGAGTCTTGTATCTGCCCGCTCGGCGTGGGCGGGTTCAACGCCATGAAGGCGCTCTCGACGCGAAACGACGAACCGCAGCGCGCCAGCCGGCCTTTTGACGCCGACCGGGACGGCTTCATCATGGGAGAGGGCTCGGGCGTCGTTGTCCTCGAAGACCTGGAGTCCGCGGTGAAGCGCGGCGCGCGCATCTATGTGGAAATAGCCGGCTACGGCGCATCGGGTGACGCGTACCACATAACCGCTCCGGCGCCGAACGGCGAAGGGGCGGCCCGGTGCATGAAGATGGCGATCAATGACGCGGGCCTCGCAGCCGCGGACATGGGGTACATCAACGCCCACGGCACCTCGACCAAGTTCGGCGACGAACTCGAAACCACGGCCATCAAGACCGTCTTCGGCGACCATGCCTACAAAATACCCGTGAGCTCGACGAAATCCATGACCGGCCATTTGCTCGGCGCTGCCGGGGGCGTGGAGGCGGTCATCTCCGTCCTCGCCCTGGCCCGGGGGATCCTTCCGCCGACCATCAACCTCGAGAACCCTGACCCTGAGTGCGACTTGGACTACATTCGGCACACCGCGAGAAAAGCACAGGTGGACGTTGCCATGTCGAACTCCTTCGGCTTCGGCGGCACAAACGCCTGTCTCGTGTTCAGGCGGTCCCGGAAGTAAGATGCCCCCTCTCCCGGACCTCCAGCAACGCATCGCGTATACGTTCGGCAACCCCGAGCTGCTCAAACGCGCGCTCACGCACAAGTCCTACGCGAACGAAAACAAGGTCCCCTACCATAACGAACGGATGGAGTTCCTCGGGGACTCCGTCCTCAATCTCATCGTCAGCGAATACCTCATGAAGACCTGCCCTGACTCGACCGAGGGGGTTCTCTCGAAGCTCAGGGCTTCTGTCGTGAGCGAGCCGGCGCTTGCAGTGGTCGCGAGAGAAATCGGGCTCGGCAACCACCTCCTGCTGGGCAAAGGTGAAGAGCAGACCGGCGGCAGGGATAAGGATTCGCTCCTCGCCAATTGTCTCGAGGCGCTCATTGCCTCCATCTACCTCGATAGGGGCATGGACGCGGCCGAGGCGTTCATCATCCGGTTCTTTGATGACCTCATAAAAAAAGCGTGCGCTGCGCGCGTTTCACTCGATTATAAAACCGGGCTCCAGGAACTCTGCCAGGAGCGGCTCAAGCAGCTCCCCGAATACCGCGTCGCTTCCGAGACGGGCCCCGATCACCAGAAGCAGTTCGAAGTGGAGGTATGGATCAAGGGAGAGCGGGCGGGACATGGCAGCGGCAGGAGCAAGAAGGAAGCAGAGCAGCATGCGGCAAAGGAAGCGCTGGCACGGCTCATGAAAAAATCTTCTTCATAAGTTTCCGTCAGCAGCCGTATTGTTCCTTGTCAGAGAAGCAGTGACATTGGACGTCATAAGTTCAATGATACTGTTCACTCTTTTTCCATTTTATTTTCCAATGTGGCAATTTGCAAGTCGAGCGAAGCGAGCATGATCATCCCCTTCTTCATCCCCCACTTCGGCTGCCCGCACCAATGTGTGTTCTGCAACCAGAAGAACATCACCGGCCGGAGCACATCCGTAGAAGCATCTTCGATTCCGCGGAAAATTAAGGAATATCTCAAGACAAACAATTCCGGCAGACCGGTCCATGCAGCTTTCTACGGCGGCAGCTTCACCGCTCTTCCGGTCGAAAAACAGAAGTCGTATCTTGAAGCGGTCCGCCCCTTCATTCTCTCTGGTCACATCAAAGGCGTTCGCCTCTCTACCAGGCCCGACAACATCAGCCGCGAGATACTCGCACTCCTCAAAGAATATCACGTTCAAACCGTAGAACTCGGCGTTCAGTCCATGGATGATCACGTGCTCACCCTCTCAGGGCGGGGACATAGCGCGGCCGATACTGTGAGCGCGGTGAAGCTTCTCAGAGAATACGGTTTCACCATAGGATTGCAAGTGATGCCCGGCCTGCCGGGGGAATCAGCAGAGGGCTTTATAGGCACCGTCGGCAAAACAATAGCGCTCAAACCCGCCTTTGTGCGCATATACCCGGCGCTGGTGATCAAGGACACTGCGCTCGAAGAACTTTATAAAACGGGACAATACACTCCGCTGCCGCTTGACAAAGCAGTTTCTCTGTGCAAGGACGCGCTGCTCAGGTTTGAAGAGGCAGGCATTGAGGTAATCAGAATAGGGCTGCAACCCACTGAAGAGCTGGAAAAGCCCGGCACCATTATCGCCGGGCCTTACCATCCCGCGTTCAGGCAGGTTGTTGAATCTTCGATTCTGCTGGACAGCATGAAAGCGCTTCTCGCAAACGTAAAACCATCATACTCCGAAGTGAAGGTGCTCATTCATCCCCGCGACCTCTCCGCTGCTGTCGGCCGGAGGCGCTCGAATATAGAATGTCTTAAAGATCAGTTCGGATTAAAAACAATCCATATCCGCACAGATCAGTCAGTTCCGCGACGGGTCGTAAAACTCGTCAGGGACAAATAGATTACCTCAAAAATGAGGAACAGAACACTCTAGCCGGCCGACGGGAGCCGCGTCAATGGGGTCTTCATCGGCGCGGTTGAAAACCTTGCCGGACCGCTCTCCCGGTCGATACGGCCCACTAACGTGGTAAAGAAGATGGGCACTTCTGCTTCAAATGCGAGCTGTTTGCCGCTGAAGGGGTGTTTGAAGGAGATCGACCTTGCATGAAGCGCCATGCGCGGTTGCGGTTCATCGAGTTTCCCATACTTCGTATCGCCCACTATCGGGTGTCCGATTCCGGCGAGATGCACTCGTATCTGGTTCTTCCTGCCCGTTACCAGAACTACTTCCAACAGGGAAAATCCCTTCGCCTCCCTGAGAACGTTGTAAACCGTTTGGGACAGCCTGCCCTTTGTACTGTCGGTCGTAGAGTACACATTGTAAGCGTTGTCCTCCGCCAGGTACGAAGTGATGGTCCCCGAACTCCTCCCGCACCTGCCGTGCACTACGGCAAGATATTTTTTCTCTGTTTGTTTCCACTGGGCCTTCAAGCGGAGCATCGCCTCTTCGCTCTTTGCAAAAATGAGCGTCCCCGAGGTATCTCTGTCCAGCCGGTGAACGACGAAAAGGCTTTTTCTGCTCCTGCCGCAACCCTTGCGTATATAATCCGTCAATACGAAGTGGGCAGTGCGCTTCTTTTCCGTTTCCGTAGCGACGGTCAAAAGTCCCGCTGGTTTATCCACCACCAGGATGTCCTTGTCCTCATAAAGGACCGCAAGACCTTTCGGCAGGAATCTGGTGCTCGAACGGGACCGTTTTTCCATAGCAAATTCTCTCTCTTTTATAGTCCCATCTTCTTCTGGTATACCATGCTGACGAGCTCGTCCCGGGTTATGATCCCCTTCTCGATCAGGAGGCTGATGAGCGCGGCGATGCGGACTTCCCTGTCCAGCATCGGTTGCTGCGAGGCCTCGTTAAGGGCAAGAATGGGAGAAGGATTTTTCGTGCTCTTTTTTGCGTGGAGATCGACGCTATGAATGGGTTCAAGCTCCTCCACTGTTTTCCCGGCGATATACCGGGGCCGCACCGGGGGCTTGTGCACAACCTCTTCATGGTCATAGTACTTCCTGATGGCGCCCTTGATCTCGGATTCCAGGGCAAGGGCCGGTTTTATCTGGAACCCGGTGGCGGATCGGAGCGCATCGATCACCTCGACCTCCAGCGGGTCGGACATGGCGACCACCAGCCCGCCGACCACTTTTTTCACCGGCACCACGTTGTATTTTTTGGCCAGGTCTGGCCTGATCACCTTGAGGACCCTCTCGGGGATTTCCGGTTCGAAAAGATTGGTCCACGGCGTTCGAACTTGCTTCGCTATCACCCTGGCCACGTCTTCCTCCCTGACGAATTTCAGCTCGATGAGGGTGGAACCCAGCTTGCCGCCCGAGCTCCTCTGGTGTGAGAGAGCCTTTTGAAGCTGGAACTCGTCGATCAAGCCGGCCGCTATCAAGAGCTCGCCGAGCTTTTTGGCCTCTGCCATACTGACCTCCGCTACTGAAGAAGAATTAGACTGGCGATTACAGCAGCTATTCTACACTTTTATCATGCGTCTGTCGACTGCAGCCTGCAGGAAATACTCCTCAGCCACGCGATGCAACATACTGTATCAAAATCCTGCCCAGGAATCAATCAGTGTTATTTTTAATAGCGCTCAGACCGGGTCGTCTGAAGACAGGCGCCTGAGAACACCAGGCCGGTCGTTCCGTCAAGGCTTATGGGCGCGCCCTCTTTTATTATAGTCTCTCCTATCAGCGCAAAAGGCTGTCCCTGCTCATCGATTTTGAGAAGCATATCGGAACAGGACGCAACGGCGTTCACACCGAACTTCTGCGCGAGCACGGCTGCATGTGACGTGACGCCGCCGGAAGAAGTAATGATGCCGCGAACAGCCGGCATGAGAGAAACATCCTCGGTGTCGGCTGTCGTACGCAACAGGATGACCGGCATGCCGCTTTTTTCACGCAGCCGGACCGCCTGGTCAACAGACCGCGCGAACGACGCGACGCCGCTCAAGGCGCCTCCGTGGACCCCGATGCCCCTGCCGATGATCCGGGATTCTATGCCGCAGATCTCGTCGAACGTCCTGGCATAATCAGCGCTGAACTCCATGCGCCGCGTCTGCAGTACAAAGAGCGACTGTTTGCCGTCCGGTCCCTTGGTATACGTGGCCTCAACGTCCTGCGGGAGCCCGCCCATAGCCCGCTCAATCTGCATCGCCAGTTCCTGGTGGAGCTCGAACAGCCCGGGGTCTATTTCCTCCAGGCTCTTCTGTCCGTTGCCAGCCTGTCCCTTCGAAAGCGGCCGGTTCATCCGCCTTCCGGAGACCAGGTCGTCCCCTGAGGCATTTTCTCTCGTTTCGCCGTAGATCTTCAGCTCATACGAAAAAGGGTTCCGCGTGAAGAATACCGAAGCACCCGATCCCGGGGCATTGCCGGAGACCATCTGCATCAGGGTCACGGCCGTGCCCCACTCCGCCGAGGTGCTAGTCGCCCTCCTGAACTGCTCGGCTCTTTCGCTGAACCAGGATGCGTAGATAGCCCGTACTGACTGGCGCAGCTGCACGTAGACGTCATCGGGAATTGCGAGACCCCTGGTCTTTAGCTGCTGGAGGTAACGGCCCGCGAGTTCCTCCAGATGACGGGCCTTCAGCTGTTCATGGGACTTCAGGCCAAAGGTCTTCATGACATCGCTCGTTATGGCCTCAAAAACCCCGATATCGATGCCCAGGGCCGCGGTCGCGTAATGTTCGATGAATCTCCGGTAGGAATCCCAGCCGAGCCTCGGATCTTTGGTCGTTCTTATGAAGCCCTGCAGCGTTTCCCTGTTCATACCGCAGTAGAGGATGGTCGAGAGAATGCCGGGCATTGACACGTAGGACCCGCTCCTCACTGACAGGAACAGCGGTCGCTCCGGGTTGCCGAAAAATGTTTTGGTTTCATCTTCGAGCTTCTTCACTCCCTGTTGCAGCGCGACCCCAAAATCGGCGCTGTTTACGAGCGTTTCAAATTGCTTTGTTAAAAGGGCGGAAAACACGACGCCTGCGGGGACTCGAAACCCCCGGTTCCTGAGATACACCAGGTTCTTTGCCTTACCGCCGAGCACTGGTGCAAGCCGCGCCGCCTTCTGGTCCGAAAGTTCTTGGATCAGGAAGTATCGTATCTCCTCTCCTGTCTTTTCTTCGTTTATCACGTCATCCGAAATTTCCCTGCGTTTTTTGAAAGCACGCATGATACGCTCGATCATTCTGTCCGCTTCGACCAGTCCCGGCACACTGCTTATCATGTTCCTGATCACGATATCCGCTGCCTTGCTCGCGAAATCCGGGTCGTCGGTATTCAGGTTCATAAGATACTCGGGAAGATCATCCTTCGGGAACCGGCCGAGAATGTCCAGGAGCGGCTTGTGGAACGTAAGGTTGAAGAACTCCACCATCCAGGCAAGCTCCTTTTGCCACATCTTAAGCATGTCCGCAACCTGAGACAGATGCAGTCCGCCCTTTTTCATGACAAGTACAAGCTCTTCAACCTGCATGTTTTCAAAACCGTGGAGCTTGAGCGCTTCATACGAGGTTGCCAGGGCCAGGAGCCACGAGTACGCATCAGCTTTTGTAAACTCCCGTTCTTTGGCCGCTACGCTCAAGATTACTTTTTCGAGCAGCACCCGTATCGTCGCGTCGTCTCTCAAGAGCGCGCCCAAGGCGTCGAATTTCGGTTCATGATAGGTCCCCAGAACCGAGGGAATGCCGAAGGCAATGTGACGCTTAAAGAAGAGCGCTTCCTGGGCAGCGGTCACTTCAGGGGCAAGGACGGTTCGACCAAGCTTTTTTATCCGCCCTACATACTCTTCGAGGGCTGCAGGAGCGTCCCCGAGGTCTAGACCCGGCCCCGCGAGCGAATATTTCTTGACGATCTCCCGGTATAATCTGCACAGCAGCATGACCTTGGAAGATATTTCAGGAAGCCCGACGTCAACGGCCTTTGCCTTGAACTTCTCCTCCGGCACAGCGAGCAGCTTTTCCCAATGAAGCCCATGAGCATCGAGTACGCCCAGGGATTCAAAGAACGGCTTTATGACTTCGGAATACCGCTCGATAAGCCCGGGCTTCAGGCTGGCGTAAACATCCCCGGGAACCGCCTCCCGGAGCGATCCAGGATCGTTATAGACCCAGGACGCCATGACCTTTTCTATGAGCCGGACATTGTAATTGCTCGCGTTCACGTGCACCTGCTTACGGAGGAAATACAACACCGGGTCGTTTCCCCATGAATCGATCTCCGTTGAAAAATCCCGGATCGCGTCGACGGCGCCCACTTCGTTGAAGTACACCGGCAGCTTTTGGAGGAACAGGTAGTTGAGCAGGAAATGTCCGCGCATGGCTTTTGAATTGAGATAGGACGATACGCTGCGCTGGAAAAGCCGGTCGTCGGGAATATAAACGCCGCTTAGAAAAAGATTGGCAATCACGTGGACGAGAACGCTGCGAAAGCGCCCGTCGCCGAGCCGCAGGATGTCCGTGAATTTCGTGAGGAGTTCAAGATGGCGCGGGTCCACGACCTCGGCCCAGGTTTCATTTGACAGGGCCCGCACCTTCGACGTTGGTATCACGATCCGGTCCAGGGCAGATACGTACTGTGAGATGAGCGCCTCACTGTCCGAACGCAGAATTGTTTCGGCGATCCCCGGTCCCATGACGATCTCATCCTTGATCGGGGGTCCGATCTTGGAGATTGCAGCGAGCAGTCCGGCACAGGCATCAATTCTGTTGAAGGAGACCAGCTTCTTCACCACGATCGGGGCATTCGCTTTCATAGCATCGAGCGCCTTGGGGGAGAGCTTCGGGAAGAGTGAAAAAATATTGATCAGGAGCGCTGCAAACTCGTCCGTTGACTCGGCATTCATGTTCCGGACAATGGCCTCATACACAGCCGCAATCATTTTACCGTCATCAAAGAGATCGGCATCCAGGCTGCCGAGAAAGGCAAGGGCCTTGTCGAGCGTTCCTTCTGCCAGATCGCGCCCGGCTCCGACAAGTTCCTGCAAAAGCTCCTCCCGTCTCCCGTCGCCGTAGCGTGCGAGATCCGCATACTCATCCCTCTCGAGGAGGGTCCTGAATGACTGCAGCGTCGATGCGCCCAAGGCCGGCATGGCAGAAAGCTTTTTTCTGAGCGATTCCAACAGGCCGATAAGGGCAGGAGCGATCTTGGCATCGGGAAATTTTTCATGTATCGAGGCAAAGATACGGACCACGGCGCGAAGCTGGGCTGAAAGGTCTACGGATGAGCCATTCAGCTCATTGAGCCAGATATCGACCAGGGAACGAAGTACCTTGCTGTCCGCCTCGTGCTCAAGAGGCAGTCCGATGCAATCGAGAAAATTCGCAATCGGTTTGCTCGTGAGGGCAGCGTCGGTCCGTTCCGCGGCCTTCAGGGAAAAATGGACCACGATCGGGAACGAGCCGTAAAAGGCGTCCCGGCTGGACCAAAAGACGTCCGAAGTAAAACCGTTCAACAACTCGGAAAAAGCAGGCCAGTCCTTCTTCGTGGAAAGAATTTTGGTTATGATCTCCTCTGCCTTCTGCAACAACCCGACTTTATCGCGCAGTGGGATTGTCAGGCGCTTGAAATCCATCCCTTTGAGCTCTTCCGACAGCTCCACAGCCGAGATATAGAAGCCGTCGCTGCTTTCTTTTTTTAGTAAAAAGGTGCCGATGTGCCTTCCGTTCCCCTGGATGATGTCGATCTGCAGGTCTTTTGCCTGTTTTACCCGCTCACTTTGGGCTTTGAGCTCAAAATATCCCTGTCCAATCGCCGTGCGCGCAAGTTCGGAACCGCTCTGGATCAACGATGCTTTATAGTCTCCCGCGGGGAGGGACAATACCCTCCCTTTCAACGTTACCGCATCTCCTTCGTCAGTCATGCAGAAGTCCTTGGCCACGAGGGAGGTGATGGCCCCCTTATACGCCGTGGAAAGCGTTCCGATCAGATAATCGAGACTGCATATGTCGTTTGCCGTATGCATCAGCACCCCTTTTACTATAAGTCTAGCACCGGAATTGCCGGGAATCCACCGGGAGAAAAGCCGGCATGTAGTGGAGCCCCCTCCGGCAGGAGCCGGAGGCTCCCTCGAATAACGCGACCTCCCGGAACTGCGAACTCGCGACCGCGAGGCTCATCGATTCTCGCGCGAGTGAGCGCTTTCCACCCCCGGCGGGAGCCGGGGGATGCCAAGGCGCGGGATTGCCGCATCCTCACTTGACAGAAGAGCGGGATAAGCTTACTATTCTGCATGCGCAGTGAGACTTTTGA